>OGKW01000173.1_pt1 | contig 66468 bp, 56 predicted proteins | sample 1572601 | NCBI WGS metagenome assembly OGKW01 (sample SAMEA2581875, study PRJEB24529) | metagenome | biome: Human gut stool | place: China | collected 2011
TTTCGATGTTTCCCACTTTTAATGTGGTGCTACCTACGTCTCCGTTGTCTGCTATATGCAGGCTTGCACAGCTTGCAAGGGCAGCGGGCATACATATGGTTATTGCAACGCAGAGACCATCCGTTAACGTAATTACGGGACTTATCAAGGCTAATGTTCCATCAAGAATCGCATTTTCGGTATCATCAGGTGTTGATTCCAGAACTATTCTGGATATGAATGGAGCTGAAAAACTTCTTGGTAAAGGAGATATGCTGTACTTCCCATCTAACATTCCTAAGCCTATAAGAGTGCAGGGAGCCTTTGTATCGGATGAAGAAGTATCAAGAGTTGTTGATTTTCTTAAGGAAAATATGACAGAGGAAGCACAATATGATGAGAGCATAGCAGAAACTGTTGCACAAAAGACATCAGATAGTGCTGCTGTTGACAGGCAGGATGATAAAGATACCCTGTTTGAGGATGCAGGAAGGTTTGTTATAGAAAGAGAAAGAGGCTCTATAGGTATGCTGCAAAGACAGTTTAAGATAGGCTTTAACAGGGCAGGAAGAATCATGGATCAGCTTTCAGATGCAGGTGTAGTAGGACCTGAGATAGGAACAAAGCCAAGAAAAGTTCTTATGGATAAGGAAGAGTTTGAGGCCTATATAAATAGTGCAGGTTCATGAGTGCAGGGTAAATAAAGAGTAATACATGCTATAATAAGCACAAAAGAAATAAACTAAAAAGAAAACATATACTTTGTGGGTGTCACATATGACACGGAAAGGATAAAGACATGGCAGTAAAGAGTGATATCGAAATCGCACAGGAAGCAAAATTATTAAATATTAAGGATGTAGCGGCTAAGGTAGGAGTTACAGAGGATGAACTTGAAATGTATGGTAAATATAAGGCCAAGTTATCTGATGAACTTATACACAGGGTTGAAAACAAAGAAGATGGAAAGCTTGTTCTTATAACAGCTATCAATCCAACTCCAGCAGGTGAAGGAAAGACTACTATAAGTCTTGGACTTACAGAAGCCTTATGTCAGAGAGGAGTTAATGCAATAGCTGCATTAAGAGAACCATCACTTGGACCATGTTTTGGCATAAAGGGTGGAGCAGCAGGAGGCGGATACGCACAGGCTGTGCCAATGGAGGATCTTAATCTGCATTTTACGGGTGATTTCCATGCTATAACATCAGCTAATAATCTTTTAGCAGCCATGTTAGATAATCACATCCATCAGGGTAATGCACTTGGCATAGATACTAAGCGTATTGTCTGGAAAAGATGTATGGATATGAATGACAGAACGTTAAGAAATATCGTTATAGGACTTGGCGATAAGCCAAATGGTGTTGTAAGAGAAGATCATTTTATTATAACAGTTGCATCAGAAATCATGGCTATATTATGTCTTGCAGAAGACATGAAGGATTTAAAAGAAAGACTTTCAAAGATAATAGTTGCATATAATTATGCAGGAGATCCAGTTACAGCAGCTGATCTTAAAGCAACAGGAGCTATGGCAGCCCTTTTAAAGGATGCTATAAAGCCTAATATGATACAGACACTTGAAGGTACACCAGTGCTTGTACATGGAGGACCATTTGCTAACATAGCCCATGGCTGTAACTCAGTAAGAGCAACTAAACTTGCTATGAAGCTTGCAGATGTAGCAGTTACAGAGGCTGGTTTCGGAGCTGATCTTGGAGCTGAGAAGTTCTTTGATATAAAGTGTAGAAAAGCTGGACTTAAACCAGCGGCAACAGTTATTGTAGCAACAGTTAAGGCATTAAAATACAATGGTGGTGTTCCTAAGGCTGAACTTGGAAAAGAAAATATGGAAGCCTTAAAGAAGGGTATAGTTAACCTTGATAAGCATATCGAGAATGTGCATAAGTATGGAGTACCTGTTATTGTAACATTGAATTCATTTATTACAGATACACAGGAAGAATATGAATTCATTAAAAAACACTGTGAAGATTTAGGATGTGAGTTCGCACTCTCAAATGTATGGGCTAAAGGCGGAGAAGGCGGACAGGAGCTCGCTGATAAGGTGCTTAAGACTTTAGAAAACAAGAAGAGTGATTTTAAACCATTATATGAGGATGAACTTCCACTTGAAGATAAAATATTAAAGATTGCAAAAGAAATATATGGTGCTGATGGTGTAACATATGATGCCAAGGCTAAAAAAGAGCTTGATCATATTACACAGATGGGATTTGGCAGCTTCCCAGTATGTATGGCTAAGACACAGTATTCACTTTCTGATGATGCGGCTAAGCTTGGAAGACCAGAAGGCTTTACTATCAATATAAGAGAGGTATATGTTGATGCAGGTGCAGGCTTTGTGGTTGCGCTTACAGGAAAGGTGCTTACTATGCCAGGTTTACCTAAGGTACCAGCAGCGGAAGGTATAGACTATGATGAAAAAGAAGAAAGAATAACAGGATTATTCTAATTGGCAGATATGATGTTGAATGTTTATCGGGAGGACTAATTATGCAGCTTAAGAATATATTGGACATATGTGCGGATAATGAAATAGAAAAGTTTGAATATACATTATTAAAGGGCAGTGTTGATACAGATGTTACCGGTATTGCATCAGATTCAAGAAAAGTAACAGATGGTGGAATATTTGTATGTATTGTAGGAGCAGTGAGTGACGGACATAAGTATATAGGGCAGATTAAGGATAAGGCAGCTGTCATAGTTGTACAGAAGGGCTCTGATTATGAGGTTCCATCTGGTGATGTTACGTTAATAGAATGTGATAACACAAGACTTGCACTTGCACTTATGTCAGCTGCATTTTATGGTAATCCTGACAAGAAGCTGTTCACTATAGGTATTACTGGAACGAAGGGTAAGACAACTACAACTTATATGATCAAGAATGTTTTATGTGCATGTGGAATAAAAACAGGTCTTATAGGAACTATAGAAACTGTGATAGGTGATGAAACGATTCCTTCATGTAATACAACGCCAGAGTCTCTACAGATCCATGAAACATTCCGTAAGATGGTTGATGCAGGCTGCAAGGCTGTGGTTATGGAGGTCTCTTCACAGGGACTTAAGCTTGATAGAACAGCTGGTATTATGTTTGATATAGGTGTGTTTACTAATCTTGAACCAGACCATATAGGACCTGATGAGCATGCTTCGTTTGAAGAATATCTTGAATGTAAGGCTAAACTTTTTAAGCAATGCAGGACAGGAATAGTGAATGCTGATGATAAGCATACGAAAGATATATTAAAGAATTCTATATGTATGACAGAAAGCTATGGAGTGTCAGAGGCAGCAGACATAAGGGCTGTGGATGTTAAGCTGCTTCATGAACCGGGAAAGATTGGCCTTACATATAAGTGTCAGGGACTTATCAATATGGACGTTGCATTATCACTTCCTGGAATGTTTTCAGTATATAATTCGTTATGTGCAATAGCAGTTACAAGGCATTTTAACGTGGATAAGGATATAGTTGAAAATGTGTTAAAGGATGTAAAGGTAAAGGGAAGAATAGAACTTGTAAAAGTTTCTGATAAATTCACACTTATGATAGATTATGCACACAACGCCATGTCACTTGAAAGTATTCTTAAAACATTAAAAGAATACAATCCACACAGACTTATCTGTCTTTTTGGATGCGGTGGAAACCGTTCAAGGGAGAGAAGGTTTGAGATGGGTGAAGTATCAGGAAAATATGCAGATCTTACTGTAATAACGTCAGATAATCCAAGATTTGAGGAGCCAGAAGCTATTATGGAGGATATCAAGACAGGTATAAGTAAAACTGATGGTAAACATATTGATATAGTAGATAGAAAAGAAGCTATAAAATATGTTATTGAGCATGGAGAACCAGGAGATATTATAGTACTTGCAGGTAAGGGACATGAAGATTATCAGGAAATAAAAGGTGTTAAGTATCCAATGGATGAGAGAGTGCTTATAGCTGAAGTACTTGATGAATTAAAGGAGAAAAATGTACGCTGATATTATAATTGATATATCACATGAACAGCTTGATAAAACATTTCAGTACGCAATACCCCCTGAACTAGAAGGCATATTAGAGATAGGCAGTGTGGTAAGAGTTCCTTTTGGTAAAGGAAACAGGCAACTGACAGGTTATGTTATTTCAATGACACAGGAGCCTTCTTATGATGTTAACAGGATTAAATTCATAGAAGGTATAGCTGACAAACGTGTCAATGCAGCAACAGATATGATCAAGCTGGCTTTCTGGTTAAAGACTCATTATGGTTGTACCATGAACCAGGCATTAAAGACAGTTATTCCTGTTAAAGATAAGATAAATCAGAAGGTTAAGAGGGCAGTGTGTCTTAATATAGATGAAGATAAGGCAAGAGAGCTTCTTTTGATATATAAAAAAAAGGCAAAGGCTAAGCACAGGCTTTTAGAAGCGCTTATAGAAGAGCCTGTTATAGATAGTGAGATAGTAAGAAGTAAGCTTAATATATCTTCATCCACGGTAAAAGCTATGGAAGAGGATAAGGTTATCATCGTTAAAACAGAGGAATATTATCGAAATCCTGTTTCTGATAAAAAAGTGTTTGGCAAGGATGTAGTGCTTAACGAGGAACAAAGAGCAGCGGTACAAAGTATCATAGCTGATTATAATAACAGGATTTATAAAACTTATCTTATACATGGTGTGACTGGAAGTGGTAAGACTGAGGTATACATGGATGTTATAGAGCATGTTATAGCCAGCGGAAGACAGGTTATTATGCTTATACCCGAGATTGCACTTACTTTTCAGACTGTACAAAGATTCTATCACAGATTTGGAGACAAGGTTTCTATTATTAATTCACGTATGTCTAAGGGTGAAAGATATGATCAGTTTTTACGTGCACTAAAAGGTGAGGTAAGTATAATGATAGGACCAAGATCAGCACTTTTTACACAGTTTCCTAATCTTGGCCTTATTGTTATAGATGAGGAACATGAAGGCGCTTACAGATCTGAACAGCTTCCAAGATATCATGCGGTTGAAACTGCCATACATATAGCAAAGGAACATAATGCATCGGTTATACTTGGTTCAGCGACTCCATCTATAGATAGCTTTTACAGGGCTAAAAACGGTGAGTTTAAGCTGCTTACATTAAAAAACAGGGCAGGAAAAAGTGAATTGCCACAGGTATATATATCGGATATGAGAAAAGAACTGAAGTCTGGTAACAGAACTATATTTTCTCTAAAGCTTCAGGAGCTTATACGTGACCGGCTCGATAAGAAAGAACAGATAATGTTGTTCCTTAATAAACGTGGAACAGCTGGATTCGTATCATGCAGAGCCTGTGGATATGTCTGTAAGTGTCCACATTGTGATGTTTCCATGACTGCACATCGTAACGGAAGGCTTGTATGTCATTACTGTGGCTATGAAACACCGCAGGTTAAGATATGTCCGGAATGTGGTTCAAGATATATATCAGGCTTTAAGGCAGGAACAGAGGCTGTTGAAGATGCAGTACATAAGATGTTTCCGGATGCAACAGTACTGCGTATGGATTTGGATACGACCAAAGGAAAAGATGGACATGAACATATATTGAATGCATTTGCAACACAGCAGGCAGACGTTCTTGTAGGAACGCAGATGATAGTCAAGGGACATGATTTTCCAAAGGTTACACTTGTTGGTATAGTTGCAGCAGATATGTCACTTTATTCAGGCGATTACAGGGCAGTTGAAAGAACATTCCAGCTTGTAACACAGGCAGCCGGCAGGGCTGGAAGAGGTGTAAGAAGGGGTGAAGTGGTTATACAGACGTATTCACCAGATAATTATGGTATAATATGTGCAGCCAGCCAGGATTACACAGGCTTCTATGATAAAGAAATAGCATATAGAAAAATGCTTTCATATCCACCTGTAAGTAATATGATTAAAATAAATATCAGTTCAGAAGATGAGAATAAGCTTTTGAAAGCTGCAGAAAATATAAAGCAGCTGCTTGATAAAAAGACAGCAGGGCTTTCAGATAATATAAAGCTTCTTGGCCCATCGAATGCACCTATATATAAAATAAGTGATGTATACACTAAAATAATATATTTAAGAAGTGCTGATTTTAGCAGGCTTTCATATCTTATGGACTGCATAGATAAATACATACAGGATAATGATATGTTTAAAAATATAAGCATCCAGTATGATGTTAACTAGTACAGCGTTTCGAAAACGATGTACCAGATATTTACAACAATTAATGATTATAAATAATGTTAAAACGGAGGAATAATAATGGCGATAAGAAATATAAGAACTCTTGGTGATGAGATACTAAGAAAAAAGGCAAAAGAAATAACAGAAATGACACCAAGAATACAGGAACTTATTGATGATATGTTTGAGACAATGTATGATGCGAATGGTGTTGGACTTGCAGCACCACAGGTTGGCATAAGAAAAAGACTGGTTGTTATTGATTGTGGCGATGACCCAATAGTACTCATTAACCCGGTAGTGCTTGAAACAAGCGGTTCACAGACAGGACAGGAAGGCTGTCTTAGTGTTCCAGGTAAATCAGGTATAGTTACAAGACCATCATATGCTAAGGTAAAGGCACTTAATGAAGATATGGAGGAGATTATTGTTGAAGGTGAAGAACTTCTTGCAAGATGTCTGCTCCATGAGATAGATCATCTTGATGGAATAATGTATGTTGATAAGGTTGAGGGAAAGCTGCTTGATACTGAAATGGAGGATGAAGAATAGTGAAGGTTATATTTATGGGGACGCCTGACTTTGCGGTCGGCACACTTAAAGCACTTGTAGAAGCAGGACATGAGGTGGCAGCAGTAGTAACACAGCCAGACAAACCAAAGGGAAGAAGCAAAGAGCTTGTGTTTTCACCTGTTAAGCAGGAGGCTGTAAAGCTTGGGATAGAAGTGCTGCAGCCAGAAAAAGCAAGAAATGAAGAGTTTATAGAAAAGCTAAGAACATATAATGCAGATATATTTGTAGTTGTTGCTTTTGGACAGCTGCTTCCAAAAAGTATAATAGATATGCCACGCTTTGGATGTGTAAATGTACATGCATCATTACTTCCAGAATATAGAGGTGCATCTCCTATACAGTGGGCAGTTATAGATGGATGTGAATATTCAGGTGTCACGACTATGAAGATGGATGAAGGACTTGATACAGGTGATATTCTTCTTGTTAAAAAAGTGAAGCTTGATAAGAAAGAAACAGGTGGAAGCCTTTTTGACAGATTAAGCATAGTTGGTGCAGAGCTGCTTATAGAAACATTGAAAGGACTTGAAGAGGGGACAATAACGCCAGTAAAACAGGATGATTCAAAAAGTTCATATGTAACGATGTTGAAGAAGTCTATGGGTGAGCTTGATTTTAGTAAGCCAGCACATGATATAGAATGTCTTATAAGAGGACTTAATCCATGGCCAAGTGCGTATACACATTACAATGGTAAAATGTTAAAAATATGGGATGCAGATGTTGTACATAACATATCAGATATAGCTGATTCATCTAAGTTTAATGATATAGAGCAGGAAATACAATGTGATGCCAACATCGCACCTGCAACTGTATGCTATGTAGATAAAAAAAGACTTATAGTTAAATGCGGAGTTGATTATTTAAGTCTCAATGAAGTACAGCTTGAAGGCAAGAAAAGGATGAAAACAGATGCATTTTTACTTGGCTGCAGGGTTGAAGCAGGAACGGTTTTTGGTGCAGATTAGTATAGGATGTTTAATACTACTATGAAAGGGCATATTTTATATGGAAGTTAACTTAAGGGCAGTAGTGCTTGATATACTTACGGAGATAGAGAAAGAAGGAGAATTTTCCCACATAACTATTAATAATGCTCTCTCAAAGTATCAGTATCTGGACAGAGCACAAAGAGCATTTATAAACAGACTTGCATTAGGTACTATTGAATGCAGGATAGAGCTTGACTACATAATTAATCAGTTTTCTAAAACACCTGTTAATAAAATGAAACCAGTAATAAGGCGTATTATGAGAATGGCAGTATACCAGCTTATATACATGGAGAATATACCTGATTCAGCAGCCTGTAATGAGGCGGTAAAACTTGCAGCTAAAAGAGGCTTTACAGGACTTAAGGGCTTTGTTAACGGAGTGCTGAGAAATATATCACGTAACAAAGAAAATATTGTATATCCAGATATGGTACAGGAACCACAAAAATATCTGTCGGTGAAATATTCAATGCCTGAATGGATAATAAATATGTGGATGGAATACATGCCTTATGAAGATGTTAAGAGTATTCTTGCTGGTATGAAAAAAGATAAAAAGACATATATCAGATGTAATACATTAAAGGGTGGCGTTAAACACATAAAGGATGTGTTAGAGAAAGAGGGAGTTACAGTTAATGCTGTCCCTGACATACCATATGCATATGAAATATCAGGATATGATCATCTGACGGCACTTGAAAGCTTTAATGAAGGATTGTATCAGATACAGGATATAAGTTCAATGGCAGCAGGAGAGTATGTTTTGCCCTCAATAGACAGCCTCATAGTAGATGTGTGTGCTGCACCTGGCGGAAAGTCGGTAAATGCAGCACTGAAGGTAGTGGAATCTGCATATGCGGATATAAAAGATATTCCTGATGATGGTGTTGAAGAAAATATCATTAAAAGCATAACAGGAAGAGTTATATCAAGAGATGTATCCGATTATAAAGTATCATTAATAGATGATAATATAGAAAGACTTGGAATATCTAATATAGATGTCCAGGTATATAATGCATTAGATAAGGATGATAGTCTTGTTGGAAAAGCTGATATAGTAATAGCCGACCTTCCTTGTTCAGGACTTGGAATCATGGGACGTAAGCCTGATATAAGATATAATATAAGTCCTGAAAAAATATCTGATATAATCAGGCTTCAAAGAGATATACTAGAGGTTGTAAGCATGTATGTAAAGCCAGGTGGTACACTTGTGTATAGTACATGTACTATTAACCGGTCAGAAAATGAGGATAATGCAGACTGGATATGCACAAGTCTTGGTTTTACCAGGGATGGAGAGTATGTTCAGATGCTGCCATCACCTGATAAGGATAATGATGGCTTTTTTGTTGCAAGGCTAATAAAAAACAGTTAATGCACACAGAAATGAGGTATATATGGAAAAAATTGATATAAAGTCGCTTAACTATGATGAACTGGCAGATTATATTGTCAGCATTGGTGAAAAAAAGTTCAGGGCGGCACAGTTATATTCATGGATGCATGAAAAACTTGCCTGTAGTTATGATGAGATGACTAATATATCAGATAAGTTAAAGAAAGTTCTAAAAGAAAATACTTTGTATACATGTCTTGAACCAGTAAGGGTACAGGAGTCCCAAATAGATGGTACAAAGAAATACCTTTTCAGATTATATGATGGTAATCTTATAGAAAGTGTATTTATGAGGTATCATCATGGCAATTCAGTATGTATATCTTCACAGGTAGGATGTAAAATGGGATGCAGATTCTGTGCATCAACACTTAATGGATGTGTAAGAAATCTTGAACCATCAGAGATGCTTGATCAGATATACAGAATACAGAGTCTTACAGGTGAACGTGTAAGTAATATAGTTATTATGGGTTCTGGTGAGCCTATGGACAACTATGATAATGTTGTAAAGTTCCTTGGACTTATAAACAGCGATAAAGGACTTAATATAAGTCAGAGAAATATCACTGTTTCAACATGTGGATTAGTGCCAAGGATAAAACAGTTAGCAGAACTTAAACTGCAGATAACACTGGCTATATCGCTTCATGCACCAAACGATGAACTAAGAAAAACGATGATGCCTATAGCTTATACATATAGTATAGAACAGATTATGGATGCATGCAGATACTATCTTTCACAGACAGCAAGGAGAATATCCTTTGAGTATAGCCTTGTTAAAGGAGTGAATGATTCGCCTGAGTGTGCAAGGCAGCTTATAAAGCTTGTTCATGGTATGAACTGTCATATTAATCTTATTCCGGTTAATCCTATTAAGGAAAGAGATTATGAGCAGTCTGAAAAGAATTCAATACATAATTTTAAAGAAATACTAGAAAAGGCAGGGGTGAATGTCACTATAAGACGTGAAATGGGACGAGATATAGATGGTGCCTGCGGGCAGCTAAGACAGAATCATATAGAAGGAATGTTATAGACATATTTTAAATAATTATAAAAGCGGTTGAAATATATCGCTTTTTTTGGATGTTTATGATAAAATGCTACTGTTCGGGGTCGTGATTTACAGATTGTGTATAAAAGGCTGCTGAACTATATGGGAGATTTTTTCCTGTAATGTTAAAAGTATATAGGCATATACTTATTGAAAAGAGAATGGAGAGAGAGATGAACGCATTTGCAAAGACGGATGTTGGAATTGAAAGAGCCGTCAATCAGGATTATGTCTATACAAAGCTTGATAATATAGGGTGTCTGCCAAACATTTTTGTTGTTGCTGATGGCATGGGTGGTCACAAGGCTGGAGATATGGCATCAAAATATACAGTAGATACACTTATTGAGTTATTAAAGCAATCAGCAGGTATGGATCCGCTTGATGCGGTTGATGATAATATTAAGCTTGTTAATACGCTGCTTTTAAAGAAAGCAGGAGAGTCAGAAGAGTATGAAGGAATGGGAACAACCCTTGTAGTTGCCAGTATTTTTGGAAGCACTTTAAGAGTTGCTAACGTAGGTGACAGCAGACTTTATGTTATAGGAGAAGATATAACACAGATAACAAGGGATCATTCGCTTGTTGAAGAGATGGTACAGCTTGGCCAGATAGACAGAAAAGCAGCAAGAACACATGAGAAAAAGAACTACATAACCAGGGCAATCGGTGGATGTGAGACTGTGGAGGCAGAAATGTTTTCAGTGGATCTTAACGATAATGATATTATTCTTATGTGCTCAGATGGGCTTACTAATATGCTTGAAGATTCAGAGATATTTCACATTGTCAAAGAAAGCGCTGATATTAAAACAGCAGCTGACAGCCTTGTTAAAAAGGCTAATTATAATGGTGGCAAAGATAATATATCAGTAGTATTGATTGAACCATAAGTTGGAAAGGTAAAGAATCATGTTAAGAGAAGGAATGTTTTTAGCCGACAGATATGAAATAATTGAACAGATAGGTACGGGTGGAATGGCTGATGTTTATAAAGCCAAGTGTCATAAGCTTAACAGATATGTTGCTATTAAGGTTATGAAATCTGAATTCAGCCAGGATAAGACATTTGTCAGCAAGTTCTGGGCAGAGGCACAGTCAGCGGCAGGACTTGTCAATCCTAATGTTGTCAATGTATATGATGTTGGCGTTGAGAATGGAATATATTATATTGTTATGGAACTTGTAGAGGGCATAACTCTTAAGAAATATATAGAGAAGAGAGGCAGGCTTCCATATAAAGAGGCTGTCAGCATAGCAATACAGGTTGCTAATGGTATGGATGCAGCACATAAGCACAATATTGTCCACAGAGATATTAAGCCACAGAATATTATTATCTCAAAAGAGGGCAAAGTAAAGGTTACAGATTTTGGAATAGCTAAGGTTGCATCATCAGCTACTATTAACACATCAGCATCTATGGGTTCAGTGCATTATATTTCGCCTGAGCAGGCAAGAGGTGGATATTCAGATGAGAGAAGTGATATATATTCACTTGGTATAACTCTTTTTGAAATGCTCACAGGAACAGTACCTTTTGATGGTGATTCAGCAGTATCAGTAGCTGTCCAGCATATACAGGATAGTATACCACTGCCTTCACAGCTTGTAGAAGGTGTACCTGTAAGTGTAGATAAGATTGTGCTTAAGTGTACGCAGAAAAAGACAGATAGAAGATATCAGTCAGCAGCAGAACTGATAGTTGACCTTAAAAAGTCACTTGTTATGCCAGATGAAGATTTTGTCAGAATGGGTTCTGTATATGATAGTGTATTAAAGAAGGATGAAGAAGAATATAATCCAGATGATGATGAACTTCTTACTGAAAGTGCAGGACATGATTTGGATGATGATAACGATGATACAGATGATGAGCTTCTTGAGAATGATTCAGATAAGGATGAAGATATAGATGATGAGAGAAATGATAAGCTTGAGCTTGTTATGAAATGTATCGGTATCGGTATTGCAGTTATTATACTTATGATAACTATATTTGTAGTTATCAAGCTTGTAGGAAATGGCAAAAATACAGCAAATAATAATAAAAACTCAGTAGAAGCAACAACTGTTAATACAGCTAATAACAATTCATCAGATATGGTAGAAGTTCCGAAAGTTGTTGGTATGACAAAGGAGGATGCTATCAAGGCACTTAATAAGCTTGGACTTGGATATAAGGCTGTTACACAAAGCTCTGATACGGTTGCAGAGGATTGTGTTATAAGCCAGGGCAATGTAGGCGGTTCAAAGGTAGAAAAGAATTCACAGATAGTACTTACTATAAGTACAGGTAAAGAAAACAAAGAAGTGACAGTGCCTAACGTAAAGGGAAAGTCAGAGCAGGAAGCTAAGGAAGCTATTGAAGCAGCTAATCTTGTGGCTTCTGTAGATTATCAGTATAGTGATTCAGTTGAAGCTGGTAATGTTATAAAATATAGTCCTTCAGGTTCAGTAGCAGAAGGTTCTACAGTAACTATACATGTAAGCCGTGGAAAGAAGGTAACTAATGTATCAGTTCCTAATGTACTTGGAATGTCAGAAAGTCTTGCAAGCCAGACACTTGATTCTGCTAATCTTAAGGTTACAGTCAAGTATGAAACATCATCTAAGGCAGAATATGGAACAGTTACATCACAGACACCTTATTCAGCAGGCGATTCTGTACCATCAGGAACAACTATTACTATATATGTAAGCCATTATCAGCAGACAACAACAGCTGCTAATAACAAAAACAATAATGGCAATTCAAACAATAGTTCTAATTAACGGAAACGGCATAATATGCAGGGAAAGATAATCAAAGGAATAGCAGGCTTTTACTATGTGCATGTAGAAGCCTGCGGTATATATGAATGTAAAGCAAAAGGAATATTCAGAAACAAAAAGATAAAACCTTTAGTAGGTGATAATGTTTTAATAGACGTTATTGATGAGGATAATAAAAAGGGAAATATAAGTGATATTCTTGAAAGAAAAAATGAACTTATAAGACCAGCTTCGGCTAATATAGATCAGGCTATGGTCATATTTGCTGTAAAATCTCCAGAACCTAACTATAATCTTTTAGACAGATTCATACTTATGATGGATTATCAGGATGTTCCTACTGTTGTTGTATTTAACAAGACAGATCTTGTTGAAGAAAAGGATATAGAAGAGTTAAGAAAAATATATGAAAAATGTGGCTGTAAGGTTATATTTATAAGTGCCTACGATAACACGGGCATAGATATTCTGATAGATACTCTTAAAGATAAGACAACTATACTGGCAGGTCCGTCAGGAGTTGGTAAATCTTCTCTTACTAACATTATTCTTCCAGACAGGAAGGAAGAAGGAGAGATAAGTAAGACAGGAGATGTCAGCAGAATAGGACGAGGGCGTCATACAACGAGGCACTCTGAAATATTTAACGTAACAGGAAGCACATATATATGTGATACTCCTGGGTTTACATCACTTAACCTTCCGGAGCTTGAAAAGGAACAGGTGAGGTTTTATTTCAACGAGTTTGATGAATATGAAGGCACTTGCCGTTTTAATGGCTGTGTGCATATAAACGAGCCGGATTGTGCTGTGAAAATGGCAGTTGAAAAGGGTGTTATAAGCCGCCGCCGATATACAAGCTATGTAGAGCTATATGAAGAGATTAAGAATCAGAAGAAGTATTAGTGAGGAAATATATTATGATGTTATTATCGCCATCGTTACTGGCAGCAGATTTCAAGAATCTTGAAAAGGATATAAAAACTGTGGATAAAGCAGGAGCTGATTATATTCATCTTGATGTTATGGATGGAAGTTTTGTTCCAAGCTTTTCATTCGGAAATCCAGTCATTAAATCAATAAGAGAATGTACAGATAAGGTGTTTGATGTACATCTTATGATTGATGAGCCTATAAGATATATAGAGGAGTTCGTAAAGTGTGGAGCTGATATAATTACAGTTCATGTTGAAGCGTGTCAGGATGTAGCAGCAACGCTTAAAAAGATTAAGGAATATAATGTAAAACCAGCTATTACACTTAATCCAGAAACACCTGTAAAGGCTATAGAGCCTTATCTTTCAATGGTTGATATGGTGCTTGTTATGAGTGTACATCCTGGTTTTGGAGGTCAGAAGTTCATTCCAGAGTCTATACAGAAGGTAAAGGAAGTAAAGAGGCTTCTTATAGATAAGGGGCTTGATAATGTTGATATAGAAATCGATGGCGGTATCAATGCAGAGAATCTTGCATCAGTACTTGAGGCTGGTGTTAATGTTGTTGTTGCCGGTTCAGCGGTTTTTAAGAATGATGCATCAGAGAATGTAAAAAAGTTTAAGGAAATTATGTCGTTATATTAAGCAGGTATCCCAGATGGATGAGTTGTTCTGACAGATGTAATAGCATTTACATATGTTATATAACTTTTCTGTCTGGGATTTGATTAATGTAATGGTGTGATACAGGAAAGGATACTGAAGCTATGTTAGAAGAATTAAAACAAAAAGTGTATGAAGCGAATATGCAGCTTCCAAAGTACGGACTTGTTACTTTTACATGGGGAAATGTAAGTCAGATAGACAGAACTACTGGGTATTTTGCCATAAAACCAAGTGGAGTTGATTATGAACTGTTAACTCCTGATGATATGGTTATTATGGATCTTGAAGGAAACAGGATAGAGGGGAAATATAATCCGTCTTCAGATACCCAGACACATATAGAACTATATAAAGCGTTCGATAAGATAGGTGGAATAGTGCATACACATTCATCGTATGCTACAAGCTGGGCACAGGCAGGCAGAAGCATACCTTGTTATGGAACTACACATGCGGATTATATATATGGTGAGGTTCCATGCCTTAGATGTCTTACTAAGGAGGAAATAGATGAGGCATATGAAAAAAATACTGGAAAGCTTATAGTTGATGAGTTTAAAAGGATGGGGAAAGATGTTTCTGCTGTTCCAGCTGTACTATGCAAGAATCATGGACCTTTTACGTGGGGAAAGGATGCAAAAGAGGCTGTTCATAATGCGGTTGTGCTTGAAGAGTGTGCAAAGATGGCATATAGGACAGAAAGCATAAACCCACAGGTAAAACAAGCACCACAGGAGCTTATGGATAAACATTATTTAAGAAAACATGGAAAAAATGCATATTACGGACAGAAAAATGTCAAGTAAAATTAAACTTTCATGGAAAACAGTGGAATTAAAGGCAGTGAAAATAATCCTTCAGGGGTTTTAAAAATACATTTTTTATGATATAGTAATCAGATGATGTAAAGTCCAAAAATCAAAAAGCCGTTTATGTTTGTAAAAGCTAAGAAGCCATGGAAGTTATGGAAGCTATGGCTATCATGATTGGGCTGCAGTAAATATAGCGGATTGTTTAAATGAAATAAAGAGAAAGGTGAAAGTCCTGAAACAGAGGATTTTCAAAGAGGTATATACATTATGAAACTCGGTATCGTAGGTCTACCAAATGTAGGTAAAAGTACATTATTTAATTCACTTACAAAGGCAGGAGCGGAGTCAGCAAACTATCCATTCTGTACAATTGATCCTAATGTTGGTATTGTTACAGTGCCAGATGAGAGACTTGATAAGCTTGCAGCACTTTATAATTCTGCAAAGATAACACCAGCGGTTATAGAGTTTGTTGATATAGCGGGGCTTGTAAAGGGAGCAAGTAAGGGAGAAGGTCTTGGTAACCAGTTCCTTGCTAATATACGAGAAGTAGATGCGATCGTTCACGTAGTAAGATGTTTTGAGAATTCTAACATCGTACATGTAGATGGTTCTATTGATCCTGTACGTGATATTGAAACAATCAATCTTGAACTTATATTCTCAGATATGGAAGTGCTTGAGAGAAGACTGGCAAAGCAGAAGAGAGCTTCTTATAATAACAAGGATATAGCTAAGGAATGTGAACTTATAGAAAGACTTCTTGCATTTCTTGAGGCAGGTAATCTTGCCAAGAACTTTGAATGTGAGGATGAGGATGAAGAAGCATTCATGAAGGAATATAATCTGCTTACAGCTAAGCCAGTTATATTTGCTGCTAATGTGTCAGAAGATGATCTTGCTAATGATGGCGCTGGCAATGAATATGTAGCACAGGTAAGAGAATATGCAAAGAAGGATAACTGTGAAGTATTCGTTATATGTGCACAGATAGAAGAAGAAATATCTGAACTTGATGATGAAGAGAAGAAGATGTTCCTTGATGATCTTGGAATAAGCTCATCAGGACTTGATAAGCTTATAGCAGCAAGTTACAGGATACTTGGACTTATCAGCTACTTAACAGCAGGTGAAACAGAGACAAGAGCATGGACTATAACAAAAGGAACTAAGGCTCCTGGTGCGGCAGGAAAGATTCATAGTGACTTTGAAAGAGGCTTTATCAAGGCAGAAGTTGTTAATTATCAGGATCTTTTAGATTGTGGTACTTATGCAAAGGCAAAAGAAAAAGGTCTTGTGCGTATGGAAGGTAAAGAATATGTAGTTAAGGATGGAGATGTAATTCTTTTCCGTTTTAACGTATAAAATAAAATGTGATAAAGGTTTATAAAAGGACCAGACAGCTGTCATAAGACAGATTGTCTGGTCCTTTTGTACTATATTTTTAAAAAAGTCCGCAAGTGGTTGATATTAATCTGCCTGATGTTGATGGAAAATTTTAGAAAATGCCAAAAAACTATAGGAAAATGCTTGTGTTTTTTATTAAAAAAGTATAAAATTGACTCTAAAGTGGAGCAAAGTGGTAGTGAGTGGAAGAAAGTGGTAGAAAGGAGGAACGATTGCTATGTTTATGGGCGAATATAGCCATACTATAGATGCCAAGGGCAGAATAATCGTTCCAGTGAAGTTCCGCGAAAGTCTGGGAGATAACTTTGTTGTTACCAAAGGACTTGATAACTGCCTTTTTGTATATACCAAAGATGACTGGCAGAAGTTTGAAGAGAAGTTAAGGACACTTCCTCTTACGAATAAAGATGCCAGGAAGTTTACAAGATTCTTTCTTGCAGGTGCAGCAGAAATGGAGGTTGACAAGCAGGGGAGAATACTTATTCCATCTGTATTACGTGAGTTTGCAGCACTTGAGAAGGATGTTGTATTCGTAGGTGTTGGAAGCCGTATAGAGATATGGAACAGAGCAGGATGGGATGAAAGTATAAGCGGTTATGATGATGATATGGATGAAGTCGCAGAAAATATGGACAGTCTGGGATTTACTATATAAGAACGAATCAGCTTTTAAACAGAAACACTAAAGACTGATCTTTAAAGTATAAACAGGGAGAGAGTGGTATGGAATTCAAGCACAAGTCAGTATTATTATACGAGACGGTTGATCAACTTAATATCAAGCCTGATGGTATATATGTAGATGGCACGCTTGGAGGTGGAGGCCATTCATATGAGATTGCAAGCAGGCTTTCTGACAAAGGAAGACTTATAGGTATTGATCAGGATGAGGATGCCATAAAGGCAGCTAGTGAAAGATTGAAACCTTTTATGGACAGAGTCACTATTGTAAGGAACAATTATTGCAACATGGATAAAGTGTTAGATGAACTTTCCATTGATAAAGTAGATGGCATAATGTTAGACTTAGGAGTTTCTTCATATCAGCTTGATACAGCTGAGAGAGGATTTACATACAATGTAGATGCCAAGCTTGATATGCGAATGGATCAGAGACAGGAAGTTACAGCAAGAGATATAGTTAATGATTATAGTGAATATGATCTTTACAGAATCATAAGAGACTATGGAGAGGACAGATTTGCAAAAAATATTGCAAAACATATAGTTGCTGCCAGACAAAAAAAGCCTATAGAGACAACATTTGAGCTAAATGAAATAATAAAGGCAGCCATACCTATGAAGGTAAGGGCAACAGGTGGACATCCATCAAAAAGAACATATCAGGCTATAAGAATAGAGTTGAACAGAGAACTTGAGGTTCTTGAAAATTCGATAGATATGATGATAGACAGGCTTAATAAAGAGGGACGCCTGTGTATAATAACTTTTCATTCACTTGAAGACAGAATAGTGAAGGTCAGATACAAGAACAATGAGAATCCTTGTACTTGTCCTACGAGTTTTCCAACATGTGTTTGTGGCAAAAAGTCTAAAGGAAAAGTTATAACAAGAAAACCTATTATTCCATCTGAAGAGGAATTAGAGGAGAACAGCAGATCAAAAAGCTCTAAGCTTAGAGTGTTTGAAAGAGCATAAGGGGAGGTAAGAGTGAAGATGAGTAATTCAAAGAACCGTGTAAGCGTTTCTGGTAAGATATATGGTAAGGCATATGAATATGGAAGTGCAGCAAGACAGCTTAATATGAATGCACAGCCTCTTAGACGTAACGAAGAATCGGAAGAGTCAAGAGAACAAAGACGTGCAAAACAGAAACAGATCAGACACAACAATAAGATTAATCTTATGTATACAGTTGTTGTTGCAACAGTTGCATCAGTTGTATTTTTTATATGCTATCAGTATCTTAATGTCCAGGCAGCGGCTAAGGTTAATTCAGATAAGATAATAGAGTTAAAAAGTACTTTGAATTCACTTAAAGACAACAATGATGCTCTTGAAGCTGATATCAATGCAAGTATAGATTATGATGCCATATATGATACAGCTGTCAATGATCTTGGAATGATATATCCAGGTAAAGGACAGGTTATTACATATGACTCAAAGGAAAGCGAATATGTAAAACAGTTCAAGGATGTTCCAGAAGCTGGTAAATAACTGATTTACAGTTATATAGTGATGATGAATATAAATATCAGAATATTAAGAGGTACTTATGGCAGATAGTGAACAGTTAAGAAGAAATAAGTACAGAAGAAAAAGAGTGATGTTAAAAAGAGTCCATGTCAGGGGCAAGGTTGCACTTGGCATGGTTGTTGTTATATTGATAGTTCTTGGTGGACATGTGTTTAAGATAAACTATACACATGGTGATGTGTATGCAAAAGCGGTATTAGATCATCAGACATATACTTCAACTGAGCTTGCATATAAAAGAGGACAGATACTTACAAGCGATGGTACTGTGCTTGCGTATAGCGAAAAGGTTTATAATCTTATATTAGATGTTAAACAGCTGCTTTCAGATGAAGAATATAAAGAACCGACACTTAGTGCACTTACAAGATGCTTTTCGCTTGACAGAAGTGAGCTTGAAACTATAGTTGCAGCCAATCCTAACAGCCGTTATCAGAAGCTTTTAAGAAATCTTACCATGGATGAGATAGAAGAGTTTAAGAATCTTATGAATGATAAGACAGAAGGAAAAAACATTAAGGGTGTATGGTTTGAGGACAGCTATTTAAGAAAATATCCATTAGGCACATTTGCAAGTGATACGATAGGCTTTGCAAGTGCCAGCAATGGTGGTGAACTTGGAATAGAAAGCCAGTATGATGATGAATTGACAGGAACTAATGGAACAACATACAGCTATGTTGATGATGGACTAGAGGTTACAGAAACACAGAAGGCTGCTGTAGATGGAAATAACATCGTAACAACGATAGATTATAATGTTCAGTCTATTATAGAAAAATGTATTAAAGAATATAACGCTGAAAAACCATCAAAGAATACAGCAGTAGTAGTTGCAGATCCATCTAACGGGGATATTCTTGGAATGGCAAGTTATCCAACTTTTGACCTTAACAGTCCAAGAGACTTAAGTGGTGTGTATACTCAGGAACAGATAGATAAGATGTCGGATGATGATTATAAGAATGCATTATATTCATTATGGACGAACTATTGTGTATCGGAAAGTTACGAACCAGGTTCAACCTTTAAGCCGGTTACAGTGGCATCGGCTTTAGAAGAAGGCGTTGTAAAGGATGGAGATACTTATACATGTAATGGATATGAAATGATAGGACCTGACAGGCTTAAGTGCCATGTGTATTCATCAGGTGGACATGGAACGATTACAATAGAGCAGGCTGTTATGAATTCATGTAATCCATATATGATCCATCTTGCCTTAGAACTTGGCAACGAAAAGTTTGCAGCATATCAGTCACTTTTTGGCTTCGGTAAAACAACAGGTATAGATCTTCCTGGTGAAACAATGGGTATTGTATATGGAAATAAGATGACAACTATAGATGCTGCATGTAACTCATTTGGGCAGACTATTAATGTTAATATGATGCAGATGATGTCAGCCTATTGTTCTATTATAAATGGTGGAATGTTATATCAGCCACATATAGTTAAAAGAATAGAATCAGCTAACGGCGAGGTTGTAAAAGAAAACAAAGCTACGCTTGTGAGACAGACAGTTACTATGTCAACATCAAAGCTGTTAAGAAGATATCTTAAGAGCACAGTTGAAACAGGAACAGCTAAGAAGGTAGCTGTTACGGGGTATTCAGTGGCTGGAAAGACAGGAACAGCGCAGAAATCACCAAGAAGTGAGAATAAGTGGCTTATATCATTTATAGGACATGCGCCAGCTGATAATCCAAAGTTTGCTATATATGTAATAATTGATGAACCAGATGGAACGACAGGAACATCCGGAAGCTCAGCAGATGTTCTTACACTTTCACATGATATATTAGAAAAGCTTCTTCCTTATATGAGTGTTTACAAGGATTCATTAGAACCAGAAACAGATACAGGCACTGCGGAAGATGAATATACAGTGGATGGTGTACCAGAGGGTTCTATACAGAACACATCAACTGAAAACTTACAGAACATGCCATCAGTTAACTAGTAATAATAAGTATAAGAATAACCCTGAGTGAACTTACATATGTATAAAGTGAGTTTACACAGGGTTATTGTATTATATGAAATCAAGAATAGAGTTAAATGAAGATGAAAGATATTCTTTGTATGTAAGAACGAGGCACAGAAAAAAGCTGCTGACCATAATAATAAGTCTTATTATAATCATGTCACTTCTTACAGTCCGTATAGGATGTATTATGACGGTTGAGGCTGGCTATTATAGCAGAAAGGCAACAGAATTGCACGAAAGAGAGCGTGCGATAAAGGCAATGAGAGGCCGTATACTTGATGCTAATGGAACAGTGCTTGCAGATAACAGGACAGTGTGTACTGTGTCAGTTATACATAACCAGATAAAAGAACCACAAAAGGTTATTGAGATGTTGTGCAGTGAGCTGTCAGAAGAAGAGGAGATGATAACTAAAAAGGTAAATAAAATATCATCAATAGAGATTATCAGGACAAATGTTGATAAAGAAACAGGAGACAGGATAAGGGAGTATGATTATGAAGGGGTGAAGGTTGATGAGGATTATAAAAGATATTATCCATATGACACTCTGGCATCTAAGGTTATAGGGTTTACAGGAAGAGATAATCAGGGGATTGTTGGTCTTGAAGCAAAGTATGATGCCTGCCTGTCAGGAGATGGTGGAAAGATACTGACACTTACAGATGCGTGGGGAAGTGAGCTTGAGGGTAAAAAAGAAGGAAGGCTTGAACCCAAGGCAGGGTGTGACCTTTATACAAGCATAGATATAAATATCCAGATGTATGCACAGCAGCTTGCAGAAAAGACACTTGTTAAAAAGGGTGCAAAAAGGGTATCGATAATAGTCATGAATCCACGTAATGGTGAGTTATATGCAATGGTAAATGCTCCGGAGTATAACCTGAATGATCCATATACATTGAATTATGATGATGAAGACACAACTGGAAATAAGATGGATAAACTAAATAATATGTGGAGAAATTTCTGTATAAATGATACATATGAACCTGGCTCGGTTTTTAAGATGGTAACAGCAACAGCTGCACTTGAACTTGGTGTTGTGAGCCTGTCAGATATGTATACATGTGGTGGTTCAACAACAGTTGCTGATAGAAGAATAAGATGTCATAAAACAACAGGACATGGAACGCAGACCTTTACCCAGACAGTAATGAATTCGTGTAATCCGGCATTCATAGAATGGGGGAGGCGTGTCGGTGTAGATAATTTCTATACATATATTGATAAGCTTGGATTAACCTCAAAGACAGGAATTGATATAGCAGGTGAAGCAGGTACTATCATACATAAGAAGGAAAACGTAGGAGAGGTGGAGCTGGCAACCATGTCGTTTGGACAGTCGTTTCAGATAACTCCAATGCAGATGCTAAGGGCAGCTGCAGCAATTGTAAATGGTGGTAATCTGGTAACACCACATTTTGCAATCAGAACATGTGCTGCTGATAAAACAACATACAGCGAGTTTTCATATTCGACTACACAGGAAGCTGTAAGTAAGGAAACAAGTGATACGATGAAGGATATATTAAGACAGGTTGTTGAAGAAGGTGGTGGAAAAAAAGCATATATTGAAGGCTTTTCAATAGGAGGAAAAACAGCTACTTCACAGAAGCTTCCAAGAGGTTCAGGAAAATATATAGCCTCTTTTATAGGGTTTTCAGATGTGACGGATCCTTCTGTTATAGCTATGTGTCTTATAGATGAGCCTCAGGGCGTATACTATGGAGGAACAATAGCAGCTCCTGTCATAAGAGAGCTATATGACAATATATTGCCGTATATGGATTAAATGAATACTTTACATATGTAAATGCTTAGAGTAAAATAAAATAAGCTTTTTTAATGAATAGTTAGTCTGCATTATGTGCAGGCAGATAGGATGAGTGATTATGGATTTAAAAGACAAAAAAGTAATGGTTGTAGGTACTGGAATAAGTGGAACAGGTGCCATAGATCTCCTTAATAAAGTAGGAGCAGATTGTATCATATATGATGGCAATGAAAAGCTTTCAACAGAAGATGTAGTAAAAAAGCTTGGTGGTAATAAAGCACAGATTATTATAGGACAGCTTCCAGAAGGTATAACTGATAAGGTAGAACTTCTTGTTATAAGTCCAGGCGTTCCTATAGACAGTCCGATAGTCGAACTGTTTGAAAAGGCTGGTGTTCCTATATGGGGAGAGATAGAACTTGCATATAATTATGACAAAGGAAAAATAGCAGCCATAACAGGTACTAATGGAAAAACAACAACAACAGCTCTTGTTGGACAGATAATAAAGGCATACAATGAAAAGACATTTGTAGTAGGCAATATAGGTAATTCATATACAGGTGAGGTTCTTAAGACAACAGAGGATTCATATACAGTAGCTGAGATAAGCAGCTTCCAGCTTGAAACTGTACATGAATTCCATCCGGTTGTAAGTGCCATCTTAAATATAACACCAGATCATCTTAACAGACATCACACTATGGAATGTTATGCACATACAAAGGAAAGAATAGCAAAGAACCAGAATAAGAGTGATGTATGTGTTCTTAATATGGAAGATGAAGAATTATACAGATTCGGTAAAGAATGCAGCGCATCAGTTGTATGGTTTTCAAGCAGGAGAAAACCATGCAAAGGTGCTTATCTTGATGGGAATAACATAAGATATACAGATGGCGTAACTGATAAGATAATGCTAAATGTCCATGATATGAATCTCCTTGGAACACATAATTATGAAAATGTGTGTGCGGCTATAGCCATGACAAAGGCTGTGGGGATTCCGGATGATATTATAATAGAACAGATAAAGAACTTTAAGGCTGTAGAACACAGAATAGAATATGTTGCTACCAAAAATGGTGTATGGTATTACAACGATTCAAAGGGAACTAATCCGGAAGCTTCTGTTAAGGCTATAGAGGCTATGGTAAGACCTACGATTCTTATTGGCGGAGGTTATGATAAAGGCTCAGAGTTTGATATGTATGTAAAAGCCTTTGGTGATAAAGTCAAAATGCTTGTGTTACTTGGACAGACAGCACATAAGATAGCAGAAACATGTGATAAATACGGCTTTAGCAACTATGTGTTTGCAGATTCACTAAAAGAGGTTGTTTCAATATGTGCAAAGAATGCCAAGGATGGTGATGCTGTACTGTTATCACCTGCATGTGCAAGCTGGGGCATGTTTGACAATTATGAGCAGCGTGGAGATATGTTCAAGGAATATGTTAACAGTCTTTAATAAAAGAATATGATGATATAAAAGAGGAAAAATATGGCAAGGAAGAAGAAAAAAAGAAAGAATGGATTCTATTTTGATTACAGTCTTTTATTTGTTCTTATATTCATAGTTGGCTTTGGACTTACTATGGTATATAGTACGAGTTCTTATACTGCCCAGATTAATTATGGTGACCCGGAGTATTATTTTAAGAAGCAGCTTTTTTTTGATGTCGGCGGCTTTGTGATCATGCTTTTTATAGCCAGGTTTTTAGACTATCATGTACTTAAAAGGTTTGCACCTTATTTATTTATTATGGCTCTGATTTCGGTAGTGGCTGTTATATTTTTTGGAACCGAGAGTCATGGTGCAAAAAGATGGATATATATTGGCCCTATAAGTATACAGCCAGCAGAGATTGTTAAGATAGCCGTTATAATTATGACTGCAGCAAGAATGTGTGCAGCAGGAACTAAAATAAAGACATTATCAAAGAATGCAAAGATATTTCTTGGATGTGCCCTGTTACCCGCAGGAATGATCCTTGTTATAACGTCTAATCTGAGTAGTGCCATTATTATATGTGGAATAGTATTTATAATGTCATTTGTAGTATATCCAAACTATAGATTACATGGTTTTTTGACCGCACTTATAGCCATAGGATATGTTGGCATACGTGAGTGGTTAAAGAAAGCAGTGGAAGCTGGTACGCAGATGAAAGGAAGCTTCCGTCTTACAAGATTGTTTGTATGGATTAATCCAGAGAAGTACATAGATGATAAAGGTTATCAGACTATGCAGGGGTTATATGCTATAGGTTCTGGCGGACTTTTTGGAAAAGGACTTGGAAAGAGTATGCAGAAGCTTGGCTTCATACCTGAATCACAGAATGATATGATTTTTTCAATCATTTGTGAAGAATTAGGCTTATTTGGTGCGATATGCGTTATACTTTTATTTATAATAATGTTGTGGAGAATAATATATATTTCACAGAATTCGCCAGATCTTTTTGGCTCGCTTCTGGCAGTTGGTGTGTTTGCGCATATAGCTATACAGGTGATTATAAACATAGCAGTTGTAACCAATGTATTTCCTAATACAGGTGTTACATTGCCATTTATAAGCTATGGAGGCTCGGCGACCATATTGCTGCTTGCAGAACTTGGAATAGTGTTTAATATAAGCAGCCAGATTAACCTGGAAAGATAGAAGTATAAACAGGCTGGAATGGAAATTAATATGGCAAGAGAAAGAAAAAAAGGAAAAGGTTTTTTGACAGCTTTTATTGTAATGTTTATTCTTGTTGCAGTGGGGATTGCGGTATATATAGGCTTTCAGGCAGAAAGTATAACATATGCTGGCAATTCCCATTATTCTGATGAGGAGATGACCGAAAAAATATTTGGAAAAGACAAGCCTAATGTATTACTTTATAAGCTGTTTGGTAATAAAAAAAAGACAATACCATTTATACAGAAGTATGATGTGGAAATACAATGGCCAAAGAAAATGTATATAACAGTATATGAAAAGTCAGTTATTGGTTATATAAGATATATGGGATGTAATATGTTCTTTGATAAGGATGGCATAGTTGTTGAAAGCTCCACAGAAAGTTATGATAAGGTCCCTGAAATAATAGGGCTTAAGTTTAATTCGATAGTTTTAGGTTCAAAGCTTGATGTTGGTGATGATGATATATTCAGGCAGATACTTGACCTTACACAAAGCTTTGATAAATATGATCTGGATGTATCAAAGGTATATTTTGATTCATCTGATAATTTAATACTGTATATTGAAGAGGTTAAGGTGTATCTTGGAAATAGTGATGATTATACGGACAAGCTTTTTGAACTGAAGCAGATGGAAACTAAATTCTCAGGCTTAAAGGGAACACTTTATATGCAGGATTATACGAAAGACAGCAATGCAATAATATTTAAAAAAGATGAGAAATGATTCCTGAAATTCTGGTATTGGCATCATACTATTATGGAATGAACAAAGATTATGAAAATGTGAATAAAATTGTGAATAAAAATATAAAAATTAGTTGATATTTGTTGTGAAAAATTATATGATTATAAATATGTATAAGTATAGAAGGAGGCAATAACCTTGTTAGAGATAATAGAAAACGAATCAAATTTATCAGCAAAGATTATTGTTATTGGTGTCGGTGGTGCCGGTAATAATGCTGTTAATAGAATGATAGATGAAAGCATATCTGGTGTTGAATTCATAGGAATCAATACAGATAGCCAGGCACTTCAGTTATGTAAAGCACCTACAGCTATCCAGATAGGTGAAAAACTTACTAAAGGATTAGGTGCAGGAGCACAGCCAGAGATTGGTGAGAAAGCAGCAGAAGAGAATGTTGAAGAGCTTACACAGGCTATTAAAGGTGCTGATATGGTATTCGTTACATGTGGTATGGGAGGCGGAACAGGAACAGGTGCTGCACCTGTTGTTGCCAAGATTGCAAAGCAGATGGGAATACTTACAGTTGGTGTTGTTACTAAGCCTTTCAGATTCGAGGCAAGAACACGTATGACTAATGCAGAAGCTGGTATAGAAAAGCTTAAGGAAAGTGTTGATACTCTTATTGTCATTCCAAACGATAAGCTTCTTGAGATTGTTGACAGAAGAACAACTATGCCTGAGGCATTAAAGAAGGCTGATGAAGTGTTACAGCAGGCTGTTCAGGGTATCACAGATCTTATTAATGTTCCTGGACTTATTAATCTTGATTTTGCTGATGTTAAGACTGTTATGGTAGACAAGGGTGTTGCTCATATAGGTATAGGTTCAGCTACAGGTGATGATAAGGCCATTGAAGCGGTTAAGCAGGCAGTTGCCAGTCCTCTTCTTGAAACAACTATTGAAGGTGCATCACATGTTATTATTAATATATCAGGTGATATTGGCCTTGTTGAGGCTAATGATGCAGCCAGCTATATACAGGAGCTTGCCGGTGACAATGCTAATATTATCTTTGGTGCTGTATATGATGAAAGCGCTACAGACAGCTGTACAATCACAGTTATTGCTACAGGTATAGAGGGTGTTAACGTTAATAATGCCATGGCTAAGTTTTCGCCAAAAGCACAGGCACAGGTTCAGACACCAAAGCCAGCTGTAAAGCCAGCATATTCTTACCAGCAGCCACAGTCTGTGGCAGGTATGGGTATGAGTTCTACAACAGCTCCACTTCCAGGTCTCAAGCAGCCAACACCTGTTACAAGCAATGTGAAGTCTAATGGAATTACAATTCCTACATTTCTTCAGAAGAACAGAAAGTAATACATAAACAGATGCAGTAGTCTTATAATAACTTATATATAGCAGGATAGTGTATGATTGATTTATATACTATCCTGTTTTTTTATGTTTATATTTATGACGACACAATGAAAAGCAGCAGACTTTTATCTTAAATTTTGTATATGGCTCCTTACTGCGACAAATTTTGCACATAACTTTATGTATACTCTTCTTGTTCGCTGATACAGGATGTTATACATAATCTTGTATATATTGCGTAAAGGAGGTGGGAATGGATTGTAATATATATAGATATATTGTTTGGGATTAATTATTGTATGGATCTGGTTATACTGCTTATTGTTAACAGAATTATGCGTTATCATGCATCTGCTATCCGGCTGCTGCTTTCTTCCACTTTAGGAGCAGTATGGTCAGTTGCTGCAGTGATGATTCCTGACAGATATAGGCTATTCGTTAATTTATGCACATATTTTATTGTTACAGCTCTTATGCTTGCTGTGATAAATAGTCCATTAAATATCATAAAAGCACGACAAAGTAACAAGGACAGGTATGCTTTAACAAATTATTTAAAAGAACTGTTTAAGGGTATGATTATTATGCTGTCTGTAGCATGTTTTTCAGGCGGGATTATGCATATGATAGTATATTATACATATGCCGGCTGGATAATAAGACGTATATTAGTTACTTACAATCAGCTTATATATCTTATACTGATATCCGTAGTTGTTATAATAGTGATTGCCAGAGTGTATAGAACTTATAAAAAAAACAGTGACATATACAAGGTTACTGTTATAGTTGACAATCATAAGATTATGCTTCACGGAATAGTAGATACCGGGAATCAGCTTACAGATAAGTATACAGGTAAGCCGGTAAATGTGATGGATAAATCATATTTTGAAAATGTTCTTTATCAGATAAATGATTACGGGAGATTAAAGTATCATTTTATACCATACAGAACAATAGGTAATAATGAGGGGATCATAGAAGTTATTACATCAGATTATATGTACATATCAGGAAAAGATGAAACGAAGGCTTATAAAGGTGCACTGATAGGACTTTCGGATAGGAAAGTATCACAAAACGGGGAATATCAGGCACTTATAAATGGACGTATGATTTAGCGTTAATGCAAAGCTATAAGAGAGGATGAGTTTTTGCATTACAGGATGGAAATATGTCAGCGGTGCATTCGTATTTCTATAAAAGTAACAGCACCGTAGAAAAGAGGAGAGAAATGGTGATTAAAGTGGCAGTTGCGGATCGTTTCCGGTTTAAGATGGTACCATCTATAAAAAATCTATATATGTTAGGCTCAAAAGAGGTTCATTATATAGGAGGGGCAGAGGTGTTACCAGCACCGCTTGATACAGATGAGGAGAAAAATGTATTGGCGATGTTAAAAACCGAGGATGACGATTATGCCAAGAAAATGCTGATAGAACATAACCTTCGTCTTGTTGTATATATAGCAAAAAAATTCGATAATACAGGTGTGGGAGTAGAGGATCTGATATCTATCGGAACAATAGGACTTATAAAGGCTATTAATTCATATGATCGTGATAAAAATATAAAGCTTGCTACATATGCATCAAGATGTATAGAGAATGAGATTCTTATGCATCTTAGAAGAAACAGTAAAATCAGGGCAGAAGTATCTATAGATGAGCCTTTAAATGTAGACTGGGATGGAAATGAGCTTTTATTGTCAGACATTCTTGGCACAGATGATGATGTGTGTTATAAGGATCTTGAAAATGAGGTGGAAATGAAAGCACTTAAAAGTGCACTTGGCAATCTGTCAGAGAGGGAGAGAATTATAGTCGATTTAAGATATGGGCTTAGCGACAAAGATGGAGAAGAAAGAACACAAAAGGAAGTAGCAGATATGCTTGGTATATCACAGTCGTATATATCAAGACTTGAAAAAAAGATAATAAAAAGATTGAAGAGGGATATGGTGAGGGCGTGCTGAAGAATTAACATCAAATAATATAAAATAATATAACTTTTTGCTTGACATTCCAGGCTGTGTCCATGAAAATATAAAGGTATGATTAGTATAAGGGAAAATTTGCCCAGTATAGGAGAGCTATCAACATTATATAAAGATATGGAAAAAAGGTAATATGAAAAATAAAGGTACAGGAATACAGTGGCATAGAATATTTGGAATAGCGGCTTTAATGTCTGTTATAGTTTTTGCGGTTATGTTATATATGGACTTTGGAACTTCAATAAAATCAATGGTTGGTATTGGAAGTGATAAAACAAATGATTCTATATCAGAAGAACCAAGTGACAATACCGAATCCGGTAATGATACAAGTGGTAAAAAGACAGATATATCAGATAAAGCAATCGTATGTATAGATGCATCTCATGGAGGTTCTGATACAGGACAGTATGATGGGAAGAATTATGAGAAAACACAGGTGTTAGAGCTGGCTGGACTTGTTGAAAAAAATCTTGCTGATTATGGAGTTAAGGTTATTATGACAAGGACAACAGATGAGAATGTAGATTATACATCACGTATAAAAAAAATCAATACAGGAAAAGCTGTAGCAACAGTATCACTGCATAGGGATGTTGCTAAGAAGGATGGAACAGGCAGAGGTGTCAGTGCATGGATATATACATCATCTCCAACTGATTCAAAGAGCCTTGCTTCAGATATTATGAATGTGTTTAAAGAATCTGGTGAAACGGTAGGTGGGGTGAATACGGGTACTCCAAATGATTCATCAAAGAATTACTATATTAATCAGCACAGTTCATCGGCAAGCTGTATAATTGAACTTGGAAATATGTATAACAGTGATGACAACAAGCTTGTAACAACTAATAAAGAGAAAACAGCTAAAGCAATATCAGATGGAATAATAAAATACTTAGAACAGGCAGGTTATATTAATGGCTAAAATTAATCAGAAAAACATAAGAAACTTTTGCATAATAGCACATATTGATCATGGTAAGTCAACTCTTGCTGACAGAATCATAGAAAAGACTGGACTTCTTACAAGCAGGGAAATGCAGGAGCAGGTTCTTGATAATATGGATATAGAAAGAGAAAGAGGCATAACAATAAAGTCCCAGACAGTAAGAACTGTATATAAGGCTTCAGATGGCGAAGAATATATATTTAATCTTATAGATACTCCAGGACACGTTGACTTTAATTATGAGGTGTCAAGAGCACTTGCAGCCTGTGATGGTGCTGTGCTTGTAGTAGACGCAGCACAGGGAATAGAAGCGCAGACACTGGCCAATGTATATCTTGCACTGGATCATGATCTTGAAGTATTTCCAGTTATCAACAAGATAGATCTTCCAAGTGCTGAACCGGACAGAGTTAAAGATGAAATAGAAGATATTATAGGTATAGAAGCCCAGGATGCTCCTCTTATATCAGCTAAAAACGGTATTAATATAGAAGAAGTATTGGAACAGATAGTAACAAAAATACCAGCACCAGAAGGGGATCCTTCAAATCCGCTCTCAGCACTTATATTTGATTCCCTATATGATGCATATAAAGGTGTTATTATATTTGTAAGAATAGTCGAAGGTACTGTTAAAAAGGGTACAAAGATAAGGATGATGGCGACAGGTGCTGTGGAAGAGGTTGTAGAAGTTGGATATTTTGGAGCAGGACAGTTCATACCTTGTGATGAACTATCTGCTGGTATGGTTGGATATATTACAGCAAGTATTAAGAATGTCCAGGATACAAGAGTTGGTGATACAGTAACTGATAATGACAGATCGGTAGCAGAGCCGCTTCCAGGCTATAAAAAGGTTAATCCTATGGTTTATTGTGGATTATATCCTGCAGATGGTGCAAAGTATCAGGATTTAAGAGAGGCACTAGAAAAGCTTCAGCTTAATGATGCATCACTACAGTTTGAACCAGAAACATCTATAGCTCTTGGATTTGGTTTCAGATGTGGCTTTTTAGGACTTCTACACCTTGAGATTATACAGGAAAGACTTGAAAGGGAATATAATCTTGACCTTGTTACAACAGCTCCTGGTGTTATATATAAGGTCCATAAAACAAATGGAGATGTCATAGATCTTACGAACCCATCTAACATGCCGGATCCATCTGAGATTGATTATATGGAAGAGCCAATGGTCAGTGCAGAGATTATGGTAACAACAGAATTTGTCGGACCTATCATGAAGCTTTGTCAGGAACGCCGTGGTGTATACAATGGTATGGAATATATAGAACAGACAAGAGCACTTCTTAAGTATGATCTTCCTCTTAACGAAATAATATATGATTTCTTTGATGCATTGAAATCACGTTCAAGAGGCTATGCATCATTTGATTATGAGATGAAGGGATACGAGAGGTCTAATCTTGTTAAGCTTGATATTCTTATCAACAAGGAAGAGGTGGATGCACTTTCATTTATCGTATTCGCAGGCAGTGCTGAAGAAAGAGGACGAAAAATGTGCGAAAAGCTCAAGCAGGAGATACCAAGACAGCAGTTTGAAATACCTATCCAGGCAGCTATTGGAAGCAGGGTAATAGCAAGAGAAACTGTTAAGGCACTTCGTAAGGATGTACTTGCTAAGTGTTATGGTGGAGATATTTCGCGTAAAAAGAAGCTTCTTGAAAAGCAGAAGGAAGGAAAGAAGAGAATGCGTCAGATTGGTAATGTAGAAATACCACAGAAGGCATTCATGAGTGTGTTGAAGTTAGATGAAGAATAAAAACGAACTGGGGATATATATACATATCCCCTTTTGTGTACATAAATGCATATATTGTGACTTTCTTTCATCGCCTGCTGATGAAAAGACAAGAAAAAGATATGTTAAAGCGCTTATAAGAGAAATAAATCTGGCAGCAGAAGGTAAGACAAATAGCTGTATTAATAAGTGCAATAATGAAAGTAATAACCATGGTAAGGATATAGTTACATCTATATTCATAGGAGGAGGAACGCCATCAGTAATAGATGCTTCTGATATAAAAGATATTATTGAGGCAGTAAGACATAATTATAACGTCAGTGATGAGGCAGAGATAACAATAGAATGTAATCCTGGTACTATGGATGAAAAAAAGGCAGCTATATATCGTCAGGCTGGCATAAACAGAATAAGCTTCGGATTGCAGAGTACCAATAATAATGAATTAAGGATGCTTGGAAGGATCCATACCTATGAACAATTTCTGGAAAGCTTAAGGATAGCAGAAGAGGCCGGTTTTGATAATATCAATATAGATCTTATGTCTGCACTTCCAGGTCAGAGTATTGAAAGCTTTAAGTCTGTTCTTAACACAGCGATATCACTAGAGATGCAGCATATATCTGTATATAGCCTTATAGTAGAAGATGGTACAGCACTTTCAGAAAATATTGATAAATATCCACAGATTCCATCAGATGAGGAAGACAGGGATATGTATCATATGACGAAGGAAGTACTTGCAGCAGCTGGATATGAACAATATGAAATATCCAATTATGCGAAGAAAGGATATGAGTGCAGACATAATATAAAGTACTGGGAGAGGTGTAACTATATTGGTTTTGGAATCGGAGCAGCTTCTTTATATGACAATATAAGATATACTAATATTTCTGATATAAACAGATACATGGACATATTACTAAATAACGAAAACAATAAAGATTATTGCTGTTATGAAAAAAATACCAGACAATCAGATGATGTGTGGCTGTTAAGGATGGATGTGGAAGAACTGTCAAAGGAAGATGAGATGTCAGAATATATGTTTCTTGGCTTAAGAAAGACTAAAGGCATAGATGTTAATGATTTTAAAGAGAAGTTTGGCTGTGATATATATGATGTATATGACAAACAGATAAAAGATAACATAGCTGCTGGACTGCTTGTAAAGAATGGTGATTACCTATATCTATCCCAGAGAGGAATAGATATAAGCAATACAGTCATGTCTGATTTTATATAGGTTTGAACTGCATAAGAAAATGTCGTGGAGTCAGTCCGGTGAATGACTTGAATTCCCGCTGGAAGTGGGCCTGGTCCGAATATCCCAGTCCGGATATATATCCGCTGTTATTCTGCCTGCGGTCTGATAACATATTGTATAACACATTCTGGAAACGTATAATTTTACAGTAATCTTTAGGTGACATGCCAAGTACTTCGTTAAACATTCTTTGAATATGCCTTTCAGAATAACCAAGGCTTGTGGCAAGCTCAGATATGAGTATATTGCCATAAGCTTTTTTTATGATATCTGTGAGAGTTATCATATTGTCAGGAATATAGCAGCATTGTTTGGCATTTTCAAGAAATGCCTTAAACATATGTATGTGTTTTTCAAAGCTGCTGCTTGTTTTAAAATCCTCTATAAGCTTGTATTCGTATGAGCCTTCCAAAGGGGAATATTCGTATATTTCCCCTGTCATGCCTGAAGGGTAAGTGTCAGCATTGACTCCTTTTGCATAGTAGGAATATGTATCATCAAAGCATACGCCAAAATAATGCTCATAGTTACCAAAATCATAAGTACGTTTTTTAACTACAGGTCCAATACAGTAGAATGATGACTTGTTATCTGTATGGTTATAGCCTATGATCCATTCTGTATGGGTAGATGGAACAAGAACAGAGTACATTGAATTTATAATGTTTGATGAAGTATTACTGGCTGATTCATATATATACATATTTTCATGGACTTTAGTTGTACCATATTTGTTTATTTTAGTTAATGATTTAGTCTGGATATCAATGTCCGGGTTAAATAACATGGGCTGGTATATGTGATTGTTCATATGTAAACTCCTTTTGCTTCTTATGTTAAAAATAGAATTTATAAAATAATAATAAAGCAAATATTAAAAAAGTCAATGAATATGTCTGATTTTTTCAATAAATATTAAAAAAGATATGTATAATAAACAACATAATTGAAAAACAAATAACACAAAGGCGTGTGATTACTTTATTTAATAAAGTGGTTGCACGCCTTTTTTTATTTTATTACGTCGCGGGTAATTCATGTGTTATTCTGTATTTCAGTTGTCTTATGAAAACTGATCAACTTCATTAGACTTCCAAGAAAAGAATTAGGGAGGAAAAGGTTATGGCAGTAGAACAGATAACTAACTTGATAAGTGAGCAGACATTTGGAATCTGGTTCCTTATCGGTGCTGCACTGGTATTCTGGATGCAGGCAGGATTTGCAATGGTAGAAACAGGCTTCACAAGAGCTAAGAACGCAGGTAATATTATTATGAAGAATCTTATGGATTTCTGTATAGGTACAGTAGTATTCATAGTTATAGGTTTTAGTTTATTACTTGGTGAAGATTTAGCAGGTTTTATTGGAAAACCTGGATTTGATATATTTACGGCTTATGAGAGTTTTGATTTCTCAAGCTTTGTATTTAACTTAGTATTCTGTGCAACAACAGCAACAATAGTATCAGGAGCTATGGCAGAAAGAACAAAGTTCCTTTCATATTGTGTATATTCTGGAGTTATATCAGCACTTGTATATCCAATCGAAGCACACTGGGTATGGGGCGGCGGCTGGTTAGCACAGTTAGGCTTCCATGATTTTGCTGGTTCATGCTGTATACATATGGTAGGTGGTATTTCAGCTATTATAGGCGCAAAGATACTTGGACCACGTATTGGTAAGTTTGTCAAGGATGAAAAAGGAAAGGTAGTCAAGGTAAATGCGTTTCCCGGACACAGCATACCGCTTGGAGCGCTCGGTGTATTCATATTATGGTTCGGCTGGTATGGCTTCAACGGCGCTGCTTGCACTACAATCGAAGATCTTGGATCAGTATTTCTCACAACAACAATAGCACCAGCGGTAGCAACAGTAACATGTATGACATTTACATGGATTAAGTATAAAAAGCCAGATGTTTCAATGTGTCTTAATGCATCACTTGCAGGTCTTGTTGCTATAACAGCTTCTTGTGATGTAACTGATGCAAAGGGTGCTCTCGTTATTGGTATTGTAGCTGGACTTCTTGTAGTATTTGGTGTATGGCTTCTTGATTATAAGCTGCATATAGATGATCCTGTTGGTGCAGTTGCTGTTCATATGATGAATGGTATCTGGGGAACAATCGCAGTTGGTCTTTTTGCAACAAGCAAGGCACCTGGATATGCAATAGCTATGGAAAATGGTGCTATCAAAGCAGAAGGCTTATTCTTTGGTGGTGGCTTCACACAGTTAGGACTTCAGTTATTAGGTTTTGTAACAGTAGCAGCATGGGCAGTAGTATGTATGACAATTGTATTCCTTGCTATTAAGGCAACTATCGGACTTAGAGCTTCTAAGGAAGAAGAAATCAAGGGACTTGATATATGTGAGCATGGTCTTACAAGTGCATATGCAGGTTTTGAATTCGGTGCAGCAGGAATGCCGGATATAGATATAACATATGATGATGTTGTATCAGTAGGTTCAGAATCCGTTGAAAATGCAGTACCAGCTATGGTTAAGACATCTGAAATACCTGATGATAAGAAGATTACTAAGGTTGAAATCCTTATGAAGCAGGAAAGATTCGAGGCTTTAAAGAAGGCTATGAACGATATCGGTGTAACTGGTATGACAGTAACACAGGTACTTGGCTGTGGAGCACAGAAGGGTGCACCTGAATACTACAGAGGTGTTCAGATGGAGATGCAGTTACTTCCTAAGGTTCAGGTAGAGATGGTTATCTCAAAGGTGCCAGTTATGGATGTTATCAATGCAGCAAGAAAGGTACTTTACACTGGTCATATCGGAGATGGTAAGATATTCGTATATGATGTTGAAAATGTAGTAAAGGTTCGTACTGGAGAGGTTGGATATGATGCTCTGCAGGGTGAAGATGATTAAAATATTGGATTAGAGTTTATAAGGTGTGGATGCAAAAGAGTTTGGCATCCACACCTTTTTGCGTCTTATATTTGTCTTTGAGACAATAAAAATTATACGTTAGATTAAGTTAGTCTATAGACAATTGTAAAATGGATAAAAAAATTAGAAATGCAGTTTATTGACCGCTGGGGGGAATAGTTAATTGTATGATTATGAAGAAGGAGGAGAGTATTTATCAGATACGAAAACTACATTAACAGTGTTGGTCTATGAGTATTTGAAAATGTTGGAAATTTATAAATGATTGTATAATTACTTGGTATATAACAAGTAGGGAAAAGATATGAGAACGGATAAGATAGGTATTAATATTTCAAGGTTAAGAATTGAACGTGGAATTACGCAGGAACAGCTTGGCAGGGATATTGGACTGACAGCTTCTGCTATTTCAAATATAGAGTGTGGCAGGAGTGTGCCATCAGTGGATACTTTGTGCAGGTTTTCTGAGTTGTTTGGGGTTAAGGTCGACACCATATTATCTGATAAATCTGAATCAGACCTGAATAAGCTTGAAATGGAAGAAAAACTTGTTACTGTTGACAGATATTTATCTGAAATAAAAGAGATATCGGCTAATTACAGTATAGGTCATAGAAATTATGAGATTAGCAGGAAAGGAGGAGAAATAGTTTATAAAGCATCATCAAAGGAATAGATAAAATGTTAAATATGAGGAGGAAAACAGAGTGCACAGATTGAAAAGATGGATAAATGAAGAAGTTAGTTTTTATAAAGAACAATTAAAAGAGAGTCCACTTGAAACAATAGCTATATATCTTTCGTGGGTATTTGTAATTATTATTGGATTAATGGCAGTATTTGCATATATAAAATTTATTATTGATGGCGGATATCCAATGAGTGTTGCCAGAGTTAAAGAAAATGGAGCTTTTGCCAGTGCTAATTTTACAAGTGGAACAACATATATAATATCCAATAATGTGGTTTGGATTATATTGGCAATAATTATTTGTATACAGACACTGGTTTCAATTATTTTAATGTTTGCGGAAAAAGTAATATGGAAATGGATATTGTTTATTATAGATATAATTGCAATGGTATTTTGTGTTGTGAAAATATCAACGAATCACAATTATTTATTAAATAATGATATGGGATTAATATATGCGGCTATTCTGCTTATTACAATTATAGTTTTCTTTAAACTTCTTATAGATAGTGATGGCAGTTATGTATTTCTTGCAGAAGGATTAGGATTAGCAGCATATCTTATTATACTGGCGTTAATTTTATTATTGGAAAATATAGTGGCAATTGGTGCATTAGCAGGAGCGATTATAATTGTAGGAATAGTGGTTGCTATATTAATATTTGGTAATAGTTCAAATGAGAGTGCAGGAAGTGCATCTTCTGGAAGTGGAGGTTCAGCCTCATATAAAAGTGTATCAGGTAATGGTGGTGTGAAAATCAGAAAGCCGGATAAAAATACAGCTAATACACCAGCTTATAAAAAAGATAGTAACCCTAACCATCATTATATTGCAAATTATAATGAAATATTGGGCATCAAGCTATATAAGGTTCATGGTGATATGGGAGATTATATTGAATTAGATAACACAATGGTGGAGAAAAAGATATGTAGTCTTGCAGATGCAGAAAGTGGAAAACATAAATTTTATAGAGAAGAATCAGGAAAAGAAATCAGAGTTCAAGAAATTCCATGGAAATAAAACATAAGGGGGACACATTGTGAAGAAGAAAATAATAATAGGCATATCGGCATCAGTAATAGTTATTGTGGCAATAGCTGCAGGCATTGTAACTGGAGCTTCATCGAAGAAAAAAAGCAGTAATGATATAAATGTTTCGTGTAAGGCAGCAGTGACTAAAAATGAGGATATAACATGTTATGACTGGCTTAAGAAGTTATGCAATAAGATGGGCGTTGAAGCAGATGATTACAGAAAAGCGGCTAAGGAATATGGATATATTACAGATAGTGATGAATTTAGTGATGACGACATAGCATCAGGCGGATTTATGGCTCTTACTTCAATGCGTGCAATGGGCGAAGGCAAAATGCAGATATATCTTGGAACTGATGATGAAATATCAGATAATACCAATATAGAGCTTGCAATTAATAATAACCTGATAGCAGAAGATTCGCTTGATAGAGGATTTTCTGACCAGGAGGCTGATGGTATTCTTGATAAATTTGATGATTTATATTATGGAGAATTCTGGCCTGAAGATATTGAAAATGTTTCTTATAAAGAAAATATTTCTCAGCTTCAGTTTTTTGATATTAAAGATTATAAAGAAGATGAAAATATTATATATATAGATGAAAGTGCATCCAAAAATCTGAAAAAAGGTGACACATTTGTATTTGATTATATGGGCGAGAAAATTGCAAAGAAAATCGTTGAGGATATGGGAAATGGTACATTTTCATTGGAAGACCCTGAGATAGACGAGGTATTTAATACTCTTATAGTTTCAGATTCGGCAAGCATAGGAATTGACGATATTATTAGTTACTATGGACTTGATAATGTGAAGGTGTCGGCTGGAAAGCCTGTAACTATGCTGACAGCAGATGTGTCTGGTAATATCCATTCCAAGGGATTCTCAATAGAGGCAGCGGTAAATGATGATAATGAACTTGAAGTTACATTGACAGATAATGATACGGAGGCAGAATACGAGCTTCCTATTAAACAGAAGCTTAATAAAAAATGTGAGAATTTCTCTATAAAATGGGACGTTAATAATATAAATGTAGGAGCACAGGTTAAATATACTCTTAAGAGTGGGTTAAAATATGCATCTGTAGGTGTTGATATTGATTCAGAGATTTCAGGAGAAATCGGAGTTGAAGGTGATTTTTCAGATGGAATCCTTTTATGTCAGACACCTGCACTTATTGGTAGTAATCTTGTTGCAGTAAATGTAGCGTTATATATTGTTCCAGCAGTAGATGGTTCAGTTAATCTTAAAGTAGAAGTGCCATATTATGCAGGAGTATCATATGAAAAAGGGAAAGGCGTGAATGGAACAATGGGGCTTCGTTCATCTATGCAGACATCAATTGAGGCAGAAGGAACAATGGGATTGTATTTCAGGACAGCACCAATGCTTGTAACAATGAGATCCATTCCGTTGTTAGATGCAGAACTTGATATAGGTGCAGAAGCAGAAGCAACACGAACTGGCAGACCAAATGGGCAGATATGTTCTGATGTTAATGTTAAGTGTCCTGTTTTCATAATTGGAGTTGGTGATGAAAGTGTTAAATATAAGAATAAGAAATCACTTCTTTGTACAATGGATATAAGTAAGAGTTGTGAATTTACATCATTTGCAAGAAGCAAATCACTTCATTATGAAAGACTTGCTGATGGCACGAAGCAGTTTGTGAAGGAATGTACATATAATGAGCAGCCAGAAGATGATAAGCCAAAGGAAAGTGAGACAAGTACAGAAGCAACAACACAGGAGCAACCAACGCAGGAGCAGGTAACACAAGGAACAGATGTAAAAGAATCAGGGTCGCTTCATACATATAAGACGAGAATGGCAGAATATTTCCCAGAGCAGACGACATTTTATTTTGACTATCCGGATAATTGGACAGTGGTATCAGAGCGGGCTAATGCGAATACAGAAGTTGTTATAATTCAAAACGATAATGGAGTTCAGATTGAATATATGGCACGAGATGATAAATTTGGAACAGAAATTATGGGTAATATTATGGTAGAAGCTAAAAATGATGTTGTATCAAAGCCAAGGTATAACTCTGGCGGAGAATTGGTGATAGTTAAGACAAAGGATTATAAAGAATATTCAAGAACTTCACCTGATGTAAGGGAATATGATGATGGTGCAGAAAGATATGCATTGATGCCAGCTTCTACAAGTTATTCAATATGTCACACAGGAATTTATTTAGGCTGTTATTTTGAAACACCTAAAGAAACAATGTTCTCTTCAATACCAAGCAAAAAATTAACAGATAAAGACAGAGAGGAAATAATTGCAATATTAGAGTCGTTTAGGGATACTCCTTAAAGACAATTTGTGGTATAATCAGCCTATATTATCAGGTCGTGAAAACTAAAGAAAAAGACTTGAGGGAAGGGGGATTATGAACGAATTTAATGACAACAGACAGGTGTATTCTGATTCGATAAGGGGAACATATGTAATATTTCCTTTAAAGTATGAAAGCAGTTTTAACCTAACAGAGCTTACTATTGATGGAGTAGAAAATGCGGATTTTTCATCATATGATATGTCAGATATTCTTGCAAGAAGATGTAGGAAAGAAAACGGTTTTGTCAGAAGATACATTTTAAATTCATGCATTGATGATGTACATTTTTCAGATGGTAAAATATTGGCAGTTAATGAGAGCCAGTTATATGTATTTAATAACAAAATAGCATTTTTCACGGTGCTTGTTACATATGACAATGCTGACGCGGGTTACATCGATAAGCTGATTAATCCGGGCTATGTACAGAATTACAACCGCAGTTTTGAAGAAAATGTAATTAAAGCTGTAAGTAATATTTCAATAGGCGGGGTCAGTAATATATTCAGATTGTATGTTGATGATATGAAACTGGCGGTGAAGGAAACATATCTTTTTAATGTGGCACTTGTAAGAAGGCGTTTTAATGAGTTGAAAACTATTGAAAGAATTACATTTAACGAGCATAAATTAATAGACATTTCGCGTGATTTTTCGGATCCTTCAGAAAAGGATGTAGCATATACATACGGTGCGAAGGATACTAATATGTGTTCATACAGATGGGGTGCATGCATTACATCACAGTCAATATCATATGTGTATGCAACAGATGATATGACAGCGGCAAATGTTGCAGAGCAGTCAAGAGATGATGTATTTCTTACAATGCTGGTTTTACACCAGAAAAGTACATGCATGCTGGTTAATGAAGGAATTCAGAATACTCTGATTGACAATAAACGTCAGAGTCTTAAGTATTTCAGAAAAGTGAAAATGCTTAAAAAAGAAGCGTTGGAATTTCGTGCTTCAGGTACGCTTGCACCATCGCAGGTATCACGCTGGAATAATGTCTGCGAAACATACAGATGTCTGTTAGCCGTTAATGGAATTGATGAAGCACTTGAAGAAATCGAGCAGAAGGTTGAACTCATAAGGGACGAACAGGAGAGAAAATCTTCTGACATGCAGAATTATGTGGCAACTGTCATAGCAGTATTTGGCTTGATTTCGATTGTTGCGTCTGTATTATCGATAGTTGATCTGGTAAATAGCGGTTCGACAGACATAGTAGCAGCTCTTGGAGTTTCGTGCATAGGAGTTGTGTTGTTTGTGTTCTCGTGGTTGATTTTGATGTTGAAGAAATAATGGAGGGATTTACAATGTGTATGACGAATGACATTGATAAGATTAGAGAAATTACTGGATATGAGCCGGGAAAAGCGTTTATTTATGGTTTTAATGAAGATGGTAGAATGCGTAGAGAGTGTGTTGAAACCTATGGAGTGGATACTCCAGGAGAACCAGTAGTTTATGACACGAAAACTAAAAATTTTCATATTTTTCCAAGTGATTTGAAAATAGCTGATACAATTTCAGAAAGCGAAAAAAAATTAAGACTAGATGTTTATAATTATTTTATTGAATACTGCAATAATAATAAAGAGACTTTTGATGTTTTCAAAAGTAATACTTCTAAACCGCGTGAGAAATTACAATTGTCTAAAGAAGATAATTATAAAAATAAGATGGTAATAGATGAAATAAAAGGTAAAAAAACAGGGGAAGGAAGCGGTAACGGTAAATTGAGTCAGGTAACGAGAGGCTTATATAAATATTTACCATTTTATTACAATGGGAAAATATATAATATCAATTTTATGAGATTTTATATAGATAAAGATAATAAGGTTAATTGCATTTTTAAACAAATACAATTTGATAGAACAAATAAAGAAAATATCAATGAAGATGGCATTTGTTATCCGAAAACATATCAAAATCATGTAGATAAACTTGATAAGCTTATTCAGGATAATAAAGGAAAGAACTTTTGTTATAATCCACCTGTAGCATATGATGATACAGAAGGAATTGTAAAAGAATTTGTTAGATTTGTAAAAAAATGTGAGGGATATGATACAAAATAGTATTGTATGTACATCAAATATATTTAAGTAAAACAAAATAATAAATCCAAAAGGCGAAAAAACCCGACCTCTCCGACATTATAATAAATAATAGACGAGAGGTCATCTTGTCTGAACACAAAACACCATATAAAAGAGAGAAGAACAGCCAGACGAAAGGAGCTTATTAATGAAAAGAAGAAATCAATACATAAGTCAGCTTGGAATACCAAGAAAAGTGTATGGTGGTAATTTTATTATAGAGAAAAAGCCGTACAGAATGTGTCAAAGATATCGATATGGATTTGATTATCGCGACATTTTTAATATGGATATGTCATTTGCAGAATGGTTATACTCACATATGCGAATGTATAAGGATAATAGTGTTCATGATGATACTATGGCTACTGTAACATTTAATGGCAAAGAATACACCATACAAGAGGCGGTGGATTGGATTATTGAAAATACTGGGGAATTTATCAGGTATGGTTATTATTTGGATACACATTTTGATTACATAACAAGATATCCTCTTATCGGGGAAATGATGAGTAAATTTAATCCGGCTGTCAGAATGTATTTACAGGAGTATGAATGGCTTGAAGATAATGAGTGTCAAATAACGGATAATTTTATTAAGGCAGGCGGACTATTTATTGAGATAATGCAATATTGCTGGTTGTAGGAAACAATGTCTATAGATAAGGAGAATCACAATGGCAATTAAATTTAAAGAGATAAGAAAATTTCTGGCAAGAAACACAAGATTATCAATCTGCTTTGAAGATGGGGATTATCATAATTATCTGTTGATATCTGATATTCCGTCTTTGGAATATGATGAGTTATATGTTTATGGAGTAGGAATGACTGATGTGGAGTTTTCGCTGGATATTTATTAAGAACCAGATGAAATAAATAGGGAAGTAACTATATCTGGTAGGGGTTTTACAATGCAGCCGGCGATAGAGATAGTATTATCTGATAAGCCACGGGATATTGAAAGAAACATTTGTGATAGTCTGACATTTAAAGATTTAAAGCCTTATTTACAGATTGGCAGATGGTTTAATATTGTCAATAAGCTGGACTGGTCAGGTGAATCATATGAGTATAGAAAAAACATTTCAGAAAAATATGACAGTATGTATGTGTATGGCATAGGAATGGAGAATAACCCTGATTTAGAAGAAACATATAAAGAATTAAAATATGACACTCATCTTAAGAAAAGAATGGTGCTGGTGCTTTCAGACAAACCAAGACGGAACTAAACATAGAAAAAATACATTTGAACATAGCAGGTAAATGTGAAAAAGAGGTGGACATATATTTATGGATATTACAATAGATGATAATAGAAATGTATATGTGGTTTCGGATATTCATAATAATGCAGATGGATTTAAAAGGCTGTTAAAGAAGATACAGTTTAATGAGAATGATTTGCTGATTATTGATGGAGATATATTTGACCGTGGAGATAAGCCAGTTGAGCTGTATTTTGAAATATTAAAATATCCCAATATACAGGTTATACAGGGCAATCATGATGTCTGGGTTGCAAGGCAGATTATTGAACAATTCGGACATAGAAAATCTGGAGAATATATTTCTTATAATACGGTGTCTATTATGGAGAAGCGGCTGACACCTGTTGATATGCTAAGACTTGCTGAATGGATACAGGAAAAGCCATATTATATTAATCTGACCATTAATGGCAGGAAATATCAGATAGCACATGCACAGACATTTCTTACGCCTGAGCGTATGTTTGATAAAAGAAAGATATATATGGGAGACGGACATTATGAGCAGTTTATCAGGGGTATGGAGGAACATGAGCAGTTTATATCGGTTGTGGGGCATACTGCAATTGATAACAGGAAAATATGGGTATCTCCTTCAGGACGGACTATACGCATAGATTGTGGAGCTGGTTATAAATGTTATGGTAAAGAGGGGACACTGGGAGCAATAAGGTTAAATGATATGAAAGAATTTTATATTGATTAATAAATTCTGATAAATGGTGGAAAAAACCGACCAAAATGTTATTATAATAGAGAATACAATATATTATGATTAACACGAGGTGATATATGGCAAAGAGAAAGATTCAGAAACCAACCCGTTTTGAGCGTATGTATAAGGTGTGGGATTATCTGAGAAAGAATACAGACAGAAGACACCCTACCAGTATTGCTAAAATGAGGAAAGATGAAAATATAAATGCGTATATTGGTGATAAGGAGACTATTAACAGACTTTTAAAAGATATGGCAAATATTATGAATCTGGAAGATGGAGGAAGTGATTATAAGCCAGAAGCTGAGTGGCGGCTGTATTTTGATGATTTCAAAAAGTTTTATGGTGATAAGGAAAGATATGAACGGGATGATTCTGATGAAGATGATTCTTATATTGCAAATGTAATGCGCATAAAGAACCTTTACTATAACAGAACATTTTCTGAGAAGGAGGTTGATTCAATTATTGAGGGTATTATGGCAACAAGGACACTGGATTCCAAGTCGGCGCAGGAGCTTGTCAGGAAGGTTGAGGACAATATGACTACGGCATTTTATAAGAGAACGCCGAGACATATATGTAAGGTTCAGGAGCCGGAGCTTGCAGATAGGGAGCTGCTGAAAGACAATCTTGCCATTATACAGAAAGCAATTGATGATAATGTGAGAATACAATTCAGATTCAATGGCTATTCTTATGAGAAAAAGCTGGAGCCGGTCAGGGCGGAGATGGACGAGCTTAGTCCTTACTATATTGTTGCGAGTGGTGGAAAATACTATCTGCTGGCGGCTAAAGAGTATGAAGGTTACAAGCCCAATATGTCTATATGGCGGATTGACCTTATGACGGATATAGAGATTCCGGGAAGGAATGACAGGCTTCATATTAAGGGAATACCACGTATTCCAAAGAAAAATGTTTCAAATCTTCCAGAAAAATGGTCAGAAGATTTTCAGTTGAAACATCTTAATATGTCTTTTGATAAGCCGGTTTTTGTAACGCTAAGAATTAAGAGTGAAAAATGTGAAGACAATCCGAAAAAGAGAGTCCGTCCCGGATATACATTTTTGCATGACTGGTTCGGAGATTCATTCACATACATAAGAACAGAAACGAAGCCGCCTTATGACGATATCGTCAGGGTGGAGTGTTCACCTTATGGCATGGCACACTGGGCATTGCAATATAGTGAACTGGTGGAAGTTCTTGAGCCGGAAAGTCTGCGGGAAGATATTAAAAGTAAGATAAAGGCGTTGAATGAAAAGTATTCATTGTAAGGGGAGGAGCCATTGTGATGAATTTGCTTGAATTTTTAGAGAATTGGGATGATAATACACAAGTTTTGGTCGAAAAAAATACAGAAAAAATATTTTCTGGAAAAATTGCGGATATGTCTGAGAATGTAGCATGCAGATATTGGATTCAAAAAGCTGGTGTAAAATACTATAATGAAATAATGCATATAGCTGTAGAGAATATGAAGGTAAAATAAAAATAATTGATTTTAGTGAGCAAACAAGGAGAAATATAGATGATTGATATAACTATGTCAGATGACTACAGGGCGTTTTTAGAAGAACAAAATTATAACTTCACAGATTTTCAGACAGCAACTCTTGTCTGGAATGACCCCATGGAAAGCAGACGGCAGAAGCTGGAGGCATTGGCTTTATTAAGAGACACTACTAAAGATATTGTACTTAAGAAGCAGCTCATTGAAAGAATAGAGTATGAAAATAAACTGTCAAAAGGTGAAGTAGACATAGTAAATCCATTCAGACCAGAAAGATTTGAAAATGCATTTTTTGAAATCCCATTTTGTTATAAATCAGCAGGCACTCCGGTGAAGAATATAGTGAATGGAACATATGGAATACTTTCATCTGGCGAAGATGACTGGAATGATTATCTTCAAGAGATTAAAGACAGAAAATGGGAAGTTGATTATTCAGATATTCAGGCTGTGGTCTTATATCCAATAAAGTCGGAGTACTGGGATCATATGCATTGTAATCCATTGCATCTTCAGATGGAACTGCCGCCACATATGGAGAACAAAGAGGAAGATGCAGCTTATATGAGAGCCATGGAAGCACTTAGTGATTATTGCTTTTACAAAGGAGAACACAATACTGAGGAAACAGCTAAACGGTGTATGAAGGAATATGCCAAGACTTGAGCAGGATAATATTTGGAGGTGCCTGATGATAGAAAATTTTATAGACAGATTTGTTCCATCCAAAGATGAAAGAGAGTTTCTTAAAGACAAGAGTGTTACATTTTCGGATGTGGAATAGGCATGTGCTATTTCGGATATGAGAATGAGTGTGTATACAGCATTAGAAAAAGATAGAACAAAAAAGGAAATACAGGAATTATTAATGAAAATGTAATTATAAGAAAATGGAGGGCGTCAGATGGAATTAAAACAATCAGATACGATAAACAGATATGATAAAGAAATGAAATCACAAGAGGAGATAAAACATTTTCAGGAATCAGCGGCACTTTTTTATAAAGATGCACGGAAATATACAAAGAAGATGTTGAAAGAAGAAAGAATAATTAAAGGTGAAACATGAGTGTTGAGTATAATGTGCTTAATATATTAAAAGAACACAGTTCAAAAGAGGCCGCAATAACGCTGAAGGTTACTGATATCGTTACTTATATGCATAAGGATTATGATAAAAGCATTACAGATAAACAGGTCAGGAAAGCATTAAAGGATTTGACGGACTCAGAACTTAATCTGCCTGATGAACAGAAGGTAATCAGATACAGGACATATGACAATGAACGCCGCAAGACAGATTATTATTATAACAACATTATAACCGATGTAGAGTTTAAATTCCTAATTGATTCTGTGTTGTACAGTAACATTTTTAATAATGAAAGAGCACTGGATTTAGCCGGGCGGATTCAGACTTTATCAGGGAAGAATCTGAAAGATATAACACCTTATGCAAATGATTCTTTCGGGCGGACCAGATATGCACAGAATACAGATGTTCTGGCAAACTGCCAGCTTATAATTGATGCCATTAAAAATGACAATTACATAGAATTTGACTGGAATGTATATGATGTTAAGAATAAAAATGTTTATCTTCATTTTCAGGGAAGAAGAACAGTGATTCCTATAAGACTTATGCTCAATAATGGAAGATATTTCTGTCTGGTAAGATACAGGGATAGCAGGAAAGTGTATACATACAGTGTTGACCTTATGACCAGATTAAGAGTAAAGGAACAGAGGAAAAGTGATGGAATAGGCTTTGATAACCTTAATATACCATTAGAGAGAGCAGTATATATTCTGAATCACCCTTACATGATGGGCGGTGAATTAAGGTCTTATATTGTCAGGATAGACAGGGAGTATTTTTCAAGACTGATAGATGATTTTTCATATGAGATAAATGTTTTGAAAGAAACGGATACAACAGTTGATATCCGTGTAAATGCGTCATGTAAGGGAATGGCATACTGGCTGTGTCATCATTATGATATAGCTTCAATTGTTGATAATAAGGATAAGGAATTGAATAAAGAATTAAAGAAGGCAGCAGAGTCTATATTAAGACAGGTACAGGATTGAAAAAAGGAGGAACACGAATGAAATACTATATTAGTGATATGCATTTCTTCCATAAAAATGTGACAAAGGAAGGCAATAATTTTGATAACCGTCCATTTAATTCATTAGCTGAAATGCACCAGTATATGAAAGAAAAATGGAATAGTAAGATTACAAATGGTGATACGGTTTATATTCTTGGAGATATTGCCATGCGGGGTACAAACGAGGAGCTGATAGCCTTAGTTGCACAGTTAAAGGGCAGGAAAGTTCTTATTAAAGGGAATCATGATGATGTTTCTGATATGAGGTATAAGAATATTTTTGAAGAGATATATGATTATAAGGAAATTACTGACTATGTAGACCAAGATGCATACAAGCTTGTATTGAGCCATTATCCTATACTTATGTGGAATGGACAGCACAGGGGGACAATACATTTGTATGGACATACTCATAATACTTATGAAAATGAATTCTATCAGGAATGTTTACGCAGACTTAATATTGAAAATCTTACAAGGTCAGAGAAGTGTTATGATATAGTAAGGGCTTATAATGTAGGCTGTATGATGCCTTATATGAATTATGAACCACGCACATTGAAGGAAATACTTAATAAATAGCATAAAGACTGAGAGTATTAGGAGGAATGTACATGAAAATATATTGCATGAGTGATATACATGCGTGCCTTGAGTCATTTGAGGCTGCTCTGGAAAATGTAATCTGTCATCTTGATGAAGATGACACAATGCTTTTATTGCTAGGCGATTATGTGCATGGTGGTGATTCTGGTAGAGGAGTGCTTGATAAGATAATGCTTTTGCAGGAACAATACGGCAATGATAAGGTCATGGCACTCATGGGGAATCATGAAGATATGGTAATAGGCGGCGAAAGTACCATAGATTCGATGTATGGAGGCATGCAATGGTATGATAATGAAAATGCAGATGATTTATACATAAGCTGGTTAAGCAGTCTACCAAGATATTACACAGAAGGCAATACTATATTTGTGCATGCCGGAATTGATGAAACTGTCGGTGATATGTGGGAATGGGAGACATCTGATGATATATACACATCGAAATATCCCGCTGAAACAGGCAGGATAGAAGGTCTTGACATGAAAGTGGTAGCAGGTCATGTCTATACATCTGAGATATCAGGAGATTCAACGTTTAATGATATATATTATGATGGTGAAAATCACATATATATAGATGGGGATGTGTTGTCAACAGGGGTTATCCCAGTGTTAATGGTTGATACTGATACAGACAGCTATTATCGCATTACCGATGGAGGCTGCTGGCTACTGACGGAATATGAAGAATAGTATTGTTTAATGTCAAATGAAATGGAGGTCATTGATATATGATATATGCTATGAGTGATATTCATGGATGCATAGGAGAGCTTCAAAAGAATATGGAACAGGTTGATCTTGGTGGTGATAATCGCATTGTATTTTGTGGAGACTATATTGATTATGGTGACAGTTCGTATTATGTTTTGAAGTATCTTTGGGATTTGCAGAAAAAATATGGTGCAGAAAAAGTTGTGATTCTTAAGGGTAACCATGAGCAAATGTTTTTGGATTGGATTGAGGATTACAGAAACATATATTCAGATGGAACAGAAGATTGCAGGACTTTCAATGATTGGATTTGCATGGATTTTAAGTATGGAGCAAATACCATAAGTACATTTATATCGGAGCAACAGATGGATTTCTTAAATCAGATAGCAAGAACATGTTCCATGGAAACAATTAGCAGAGAAGCAGTTCAGATGATTCTTTCAAATTATGAAAAGCTGATTTGGTGGATTTGGCAGATGCCTTTATATTTTGAAACAAAAAGTCAGATATTTGTTCATGCAGGAGTAGATGAAGAAGCAGGAGAGTACTGGATGTGGGGAGCATCTGATAATACTCTTCTTGGCAAGTTTCCGGCAACGAAAGGTAAGTTTTATAAAACCATAATAGCAGGGCATGTTGGAACCTGCAGCAGAGATCTTGCTGCTGATCGGAGTTATCACGATGTTTATTATGACGGAGAGAGTCATTATTATATTGACGGGTCGGTTTATAAGGGTGGAAAACTGTTGCTATTAGCTTATGATGAAGAAAAGGAAAAATATTATCAGGTTGAAAATGGCAGGATGGATATTATTAATCCTTTTGACGTCAGATTCGGATTAGACTGAAATCGGAGATGTACATAGATATAGTAGAAATATTTAGAATTTAATGACATAATAAATAAGAATTTGTTATATAGGATTATAGAAAATCCGGTCAGGATACTTGTCAGTACCTGACCGGATGTCTGCTTTTATTTTGCTTTTAAATAAGCGGTCTTGTTAATATTTAGCTGTTTTAAAAATCAAACTTAGTTATTAACCCCATGATGAACATCTTCTGTTGATGTTGTAAGTGGAAGAAATGTATATCCGTTAGCAAGACCCCACTGTATGATACGTTCAACAGCGTTGACACTGAAGCCTTTTATATCATGCTGAAGTACGACAGATACATTATGGCTCTTCATTCCGTTTACAACATTCTGGTATACTTCTTCCGTGCTTGTTGTTCCACCGGCATCACCGCTGGATACATTCCAGTCAAAATATTTGTATCCCTGGTCAGTTACAGCTTTTGTAAGAGTTGTCATAATGCCACTACAGTACTTTAAGCTCACGGTGTTAGAACTTCCACCAGGGAATCGTATAAGCTTAGGACGCTGTCCTGTCTGTGCATATATAATATCGGACATTTCGTTAAGATCAGCAAAATAAGCATCAACACTTGAATATATTTTCTTATAATCATGTGAAGCACTGTGGATAGCAACTGTGTGGCCAGCAGCAGCCTCTTTGGCTATCATATTTTCATAACCACTGTTAACATTTGTTACAAAGAATGTAACTTTAACATTGTATTTGTCAAGAATATCTAATAACTGCTGTGTATGTGCACCTGGTCCATCATCAAAAGTAAGATAAACGACTTTGTTTCCAGATGAAGTTGTGGCTGTCTGTTTTACAGCTTCAACAGTAACAGTTCTGTCTATAGAAGTTTCATTGCCGAACTTATCTGTAACAGAGTATGTTATTGTGTAGGTTCCTGCACGGTATGTAGAAATATTATCTGATACAGAAACACTGTCAGATATATCATTACCATGGGAATCTTTTGCAGTACATCCCGGATCTTCAAATCTGGTACCAGCCTTTATAGTAATATCAGAATCTCCATTTAGTGTGATGGTAGGTGCTATGCCATCATTATATTCTATTGTACGTTGTACAGAGGTTTTATTGCCAGATGAATCGCTGACCGTATAGGTGATTACATTCTTGTCTTCAGTTCTTTTTATCTTGCTGGTAATATCACCATCATAGTTATCGGTGGCAGTAAAACCCTCTTCCTGATATGTTTCACCAGTTTTAGGATAATATCCGTCAATCTTATTGAGTTCGATTATAGGAGCCTTTGTATCAACTATTTTTACCTCTCTTGATTTTTGGACAGAAAAAATACCTTTTTTAGCTTTATAATGTATATGATAGGTTCCTAATTTAGATGAATCTACGCTTCCTTTAATAGTAACATTCAACGGAACATTTTTGGATGCAGGAGTGTTGAAAGCTGCTGTTGCCCCCTGTTCTGTATAAGTATCACCATATTCTATTGTCTCTTTTGGACTGCCATTTAAATTAATATTAATATTGAAAAGTGAAAGAAACAATATAATAAGGAAGAGTAATGTGACAACTATTCCAGTAACAGCTATCACAAGTTTTTTGTTCTTCTTAAAGAATTCTTTAGTAGCCATAGGTTTAATCTCCTAACTTATTATTGTAGCTAAAGTATTATATTACTTTTTTGAAAAAAAATTAACACTTAATTGAAAAAAACTTAAAAAATCTTAAGAAAAATCTTAAGAAAAATCGCATGTAATTTAATCATATAAATATTGTTATGTTAATAATATAACAATGCTGAGCGTATAGTGAATTAATTAAAGAAATAGTAAATGATAAATCTGAAATTTTATATAAAATATAAATCTTTTATTAAAAAAATATCATATGTTTGATAAATTACAAAAATACGTACAATAGATTTGACATAATGACTTTACTTTTTTGTCGAATAATACTAAAATATTGATAAGAGAGATGTTTATCTCATATTTCGATTAGGAGGTATATATAACAATGGCTAGAGAAAAACAGTCAATGGATGGTAATACAGCCGCTGCACACGTAGCATATGCGTTTACAGAAGTAGCTGGTATTTATCCTATCACTCCTTCCAGCCCAATGGCAGACGTTGTTGACCAGTGGTCAGCAGCTGGAAGAAAGAATATTTTTGGTAATACAGTAAAGGTAACAGAAATGCAGTCTGAAGCAGGTGCTGCTGGTACAGTACATGGTTCACTTGCAGCTGGTGCTCTTACAACAACATTCACAGCTTCACAGGGTCTTTTACTTATGATTCCTAATATGTATAAGATTGCTGCTGAACAGCTTCCTTGTGTATTTGATGTATCAGCTCGTACAGTTGCTACACAGTCACTTAACATTTTTGGTGATCATAGTGATGTTTATGCATGTCGTCAGACAGGTTTTGCTATGCTTGCTGAGACAAATCCACAGGAAGTTATGGACTTAAGCCCAGTTGCACATCTTGCAGCTATTGATGGCAAGGTTCCATTCATCAACTTCTTTGATGGTTTCCGTACATCACACGAGATTCAGAAGATTGAAAAGTGGGATTACGAAGATCTTAAGGAAATGTGCCCAATGGACAAGGTTGAAGAGTTCCGTGCTCATGCACTTAACCCTAACAAGCCAGCTATGCGTGGTTCACATGAAAACGGAGATGTATTCTTCCAGCATCGTGAAGCATGTAACACAGTATATGATGAACTTCCAGAAGTAGTAGAAAAGTACATGAAGAAGGTTAACGAGAAGCTTGGTACTAACTACGACTTATTTAACTACTATGGTGCACCTGATGCAGACAGAGTTATCGTAGCTATGGGTTCTATCAACGACGTTGCAGAAGAAGTTATTGATTACTTAACAGCTAAGGGTGAGAAGGTTGGTCTTGTTAAAGTAAGACTTTACCGTCCATGGTCATCTAAGGCACTCTTAAAGGTTCTTCCTAAGACAGCTAAGAAGGTTGCTGTTCTTGACAGAACTAAGGAACCAGGATCACTTGGTGAGCCACTTTACCTTGATGTTGCTACAACACTTCGTGAAGCAGGTCTTAACGATATCACATTAGTTGGTGGACGTTATGGTTTAGGTTCAAAGGATACTCCTCCTTCATCAGTATTCGCTGTATATAAGGAATTAGAGAAGGATGAGCCAAAGAACAGATTCACAATCGGTATTGTTGATGATGTTACTAACCTTTCACTTCCAGAGGTTAAGCCAGCTCCTATTACTTCAGCTCCTGGTACAGTAGAATGTAAGTTCTGGGGTCTTGGTGGTGATGGTACAGTAGGTGCTAACAAGAACTCTACTAAGATCATCGGTGACCATACAGATAAGTATATTCAGGCATACTTCCAGTATGACTCTAAGAAGACAGGTGGTATCACAATCAGCCATTTAAGATTTGGTGATAACCCAATCAGAAGTCCATACTATATCAATCAGGCTGACTTCGTAGCATGTCATAATCCTTCATATGTTGTTAAGGGTTATAAGATGGTTCAGGATGTTAAGCCAGGCGGAATCTTTATGATTAACTGCCAGTGGTCAGATGAAGAACTTAACCAGCATATGCCAGCAGAAGCTAAGCAGTATATTGCTAAGAATAATATCCAGCTTTACACAATCAACGCTATTGATAAAGCTATTGAAATCGGTATGGGTAAGAGAACTAACACAATCTTACAGTCAGCATTCTTCAAGCTTGCTAACGTAATGCCTATTGATGAAGCTGTTGAATATATGAAGGCAGCTGCTAAGAAGTCATACAGCAAGAAGGGTGATGCAGTAGTTGAGATGAACTATAAGGCTATCGATGCAGGTGTTGATGCAGTACATAAGGTAGAAGTACCAGCAGACTGGGCAACAGCAGTTGATGATAAGAAGCCGGTTGAAAGAACAGGACGTCCTGCTACAGTTAAGATGGTTAACGAACTTCTTGATCCTATCGGAAAGATGGATGGTGACAGCCTTCCAGTATCTGCATTCAAGGATATTGCAGATGGTCAGTTTGAAACAGGTGCATCAGCATATGAGAAGAGAGGAACAGCCGTTATGGTTCCTGAGTGGAATCCAGCAAGCTGTGTTCAGTGTAACAGCTGTGCATTCGTATGTTCACATGCTACTATCAGACCATTTATTCTTGATGCTAAGGAACAGGCAGAAGCTCCTTCACAGATTAAGCTTGCTGATTCTAAGCATGCAACAGACACAACAATGAAGTACACAATGTCAGTATCTCCATTAGATTGTATGGGATGTGGCGAATGTGTTACTGTATGTCCTAAGGCTGGAGATGCTCTTAAGATGGTTCCACAGGAATCACAGGCAGAAGAGCAGCCAGTATTCGATTATCTTGTAGCTAACGTAGGTAAGAAGGATATTAAGCCAGCATTAGTAAATACACCAATCGGTTCTCAGTATAACCAGCCACTCCTTGAGTTCTCAGGAAGCTGTGCAGGTTGTGCAGAAACATCTTATGCTAGATTAATTACACAGTTATTTGGTGAGCAGATGTATATTTCTAACGCTACAGGTTGTTCTTCAATCTGGGGTGGTCCAGCTGCAACATCACCATATACAGTAAACAAGGATACATTAAAGGGACCAGCATGGGCTAACTCATTATTCGAGGATAACGCAGAACATGGTTTTGGTATGTATCTTGGACAGAAGGTTCTTCGTGACCAGGCTATTGCCAAGATCGAAGAAATGGCTGCATCTGATAAGGCAACAGACAGCTTTAAGGCAGCAGCAGCTAAGTACCTTGAGACAAAGAATGATACTAAGGCAAACACACCAGCTACAGAAGCTCTTATTGCAGAACTTGAAAAGGCAGCAGCAGATGGATGCCCAACAGCTCCAGAAGTACTTGCTAAGAAGGATTACCTTGCTAAGAAATCTGTATGGATCTTCGGTGGTGATGGTTGGGCTTACGATATCGGTTTCGGTGGTCTTGACCATGTACTTGCTTCAGGTGAGAATGTAAATGTTATGGTATTCGATACAGAAATGTATTCTAATACAGGTGGACAGGCTTCTAAGGCTTCTAACATCGGTGAAGTTTGCCAGTTCGCTGCAGCTGGTAAGGAAATCGGCAAGAAGTCACTTGCTGAAATCGCTATGAGCTATGGCTATGTATATGTAGCACAGATTGCTCTTGGTGCTAACCCAGCTCAGGCATTAAAGGCTATCGAAGAAGCTGAAAACTACAATGGACCATCATTAATCATCGGTTATGCTCCTTGCGAACTTCACGGTATCGCTAAGGGTGGTATGAACCACTGCCAGGATGAAATGAAGAAGGCTGTTAAGGCTGGATATTGGAACCTCTTCTCATTCAACCCAGCATTAAAGGCTGAAGGAAAGAATCCATTTACATTAACATCTAAGGCTGGTGATGGATCATATCAGGAATTCCTTAACAACGAAGCACGTTATACACGTCTTGTTAAGCCATTCCCAGAAAGAGCTGAAAGACTCTTTGCTAAGTCAGAAGAAGTTGCTAATGAGAGATTCGAGCACTTACAGAGACTTGTTGAGTTATATAAGTAATTCACGTTGCACAATAAACAGAATATGATTAATATTAAGGATTGAATTGTCTTTTTATATGACATTGTAGTTCCTTGATAAAAGGGAGGCTCCTGATATATACTTTGAAGGTATATGTCAGGAGCCTTTTACAATATATTTGTCAGCTATTTTCAAAGATGGAAGAATGAGCGGTAGGAAAGAGAATGACAATTAGCTTATAATCAGGAAATCGTAAAAAAATAGGATTCATAGTTCACAATGAATTGATAATTGTGTATAATAAAGGTATAAAAATGCGTGTAATATTATAATGATGCCGGGGTCAAAAGCCCCCGACATCATTATAAGAATATAAGAAAAATACAAACGATCGTGCTGTAAAAGGTATGGAATGGGGTGATTATATGAGTAAAGGCACTTTAAAAAAGAAAAAGGTGGAAATTATAACTGTATGCATATGTGTTGTGCTGATAGCGGCTATTCTTGCAATACTTATTGTGTTTAATAAGAGCAAAGATTTTGTTTATAATAAACATCTTGATGAAGCTGTGATCAGCATAGATGATGAGAATATTACATTGAAGGATTTTTCTTACTATATATATATAGTGGAAAAGCAGATTAATGATATGGCTATAAAGTATAATCCTGATGAGCCTAATGATTTCTGGAACACACATTTTAAAAATTCACTTGACAGCGTGTTCACAAGGGATTATGCTAAACAACTGGCAAAGGATTTATGTGAGTATGATTATATAATGGAAAAAGAGACTGCCATTCATAATATATATGTAACTGAAAGTGAAAAAGAATCAATAAAAGCAGATGCTAAGGATACATATGATGATTTTTCACAAAAAGCTAAGGACAACACAAGGCTTAGTGAGGAAGATATATATAATATATTATGCCGTAGAAAGCTTGTTGAAAAGTATGCTGTCAGGGCAGCACAACAGGTTAAGAGTGATGGCTTTGCAGGAGATAGTGCATCATTGCTTGATTATGATGGAGAATATTATAAAGAGATAATTAAGTCAAAGTATAATGTTACAGAGAATAACAAGCTGCTTGATAAGATAACCATGGGAAGAGTTACTGTTAACTGATATCGTGAATACATTTAGTTTTCGTAAAATGCTGCTTGTTTAATGCTGGTTTAATAAAATAATCATATACACATATTTAGTTAGATGTTAAGAACAGAATAAGTGTTGCGTAACGCAGAAAGAGGTTGAAGATGACAAAGGATATGACTAAAGGGTCACCTTTCAAGCTGATTCTTGGATTTGCATTTCCTATGCTTTTAGGTATGCTATTCCAGCAGTTCTATAATCTTGTTGATACTATGATTGTGGGTAAGACGTTAGGTGTATCAGCCCTGGCAGGAGTTGGAGCTACAGGCTCAATAAACTTTATGATAATTGGATTTTGTATGGGTATATGTAATGGATTCGCAATTCCTGTTGCACAGCAGTTTGGGGCAGGAAAGTATAGTGAGCTTAGAAAGTATGTTTTTAATGGATATATATGCAGTGCGGTATTTGCGGTTGTTATGACAGTGCTTTCAGTAGTATTTTGTGCACCTATACTTAGATTACTTAATACACCAGATGATATATTCATGCATGCGTATAATTATATTGTTATAATATTTGCAGGAATACCAACGGTATTTCTATATAATATCGTATCAGGTATAATACGTTCGCTTGGTGACAGCAAGACACCAGTATATTTTCTTGTATTATCATCGGTTATTAATATAGCACTTGATTTCATACTTATTATATATGTTAAGATGGGAGTAGCGGGTGCAGGTGTTGCAACTGTTGTATCACAGCTTATATCAGGTGTTGGATGTACAATATATATGTATAAAAAGTTTGATATATTAAAAGCAACTAAACAGGAAAATGTTGTAAGGAAAAGATATGTTGTTAACCTTTGCTATATAGGTGTTCCTATGGGACTTCAGTATTCCATAACAGCTATTGGAAGTACTATACTTCAGGCAGCAGTAAATGGTCTTGGTTCGTCATATGTAGCAGCCATGACAGCAGGCTCTAAGATGTTTAACTTTACTTGTTGTCCTTTTGATGCTCTTGGTTCTACTATGGCAACATATGGTGGACAGAATGTTGGAGCTGGAAAGATAGACAGGCTTGGCAAGGGTATAAGAGCTGCTATGATAATAGGTGCGGTGTACAGTGTAGTGGCACTTGTGGTTCTGTTCTTTACAACAGATTATATAGCACTTCTTTTTGTAGATGCAGCTGAGGTTGAGATTATCAGACTTACAAGAAGATTCATAATAGCATCAGCTCTGTTTTATATACCTCTTACAGGAGTCAATGTTTACAGATTCTGTATACAGGGTATGGGGTATTCAGTATTTGCAATACTAGCCGGAGTGTTTGAGATGCTTGCAAGAACACTTGTTGCTATATTCCTTATACCAGTTATAGGTTTTAACGGGGCATGTCTTGCTAATCCGGCAGCATGGATTGCAGCAGATATTTTCTTAATACCTGCATTTATGCATTGCTGCAATAAGCTTAAGATAAGGCATGGAATGAAAAAGAGTGCATAAAGTTGGAATAAAATCACTAAAATCAGACATTCTAATATTACTGGTGAAGTTCTAATATTACTGGTTAAGATAGGAATGAAAGGATGCCTGCAATGAGTGATTTCAGCTGTAATGTTAAAGAAAATATTAAAAGGTTAGAAACTAGTCTTAATGTGGAACGTAATTTTGATATACTTCAAAGAGAAGTAATGATTGCGGGACATAGGGCTGGTTTCTTTTTTATAGATGGATTCGTTCAGGAAGATATGATAGAGAAACTTATGCAGTTCTTCTATTCATTGAAAGAATCAGACATGACCGATATAGATGCATTCCTGGAAAAAGGTATGCCTTATACAGAGGTGGAAAAGAGTGGTAATATAGATTCAGTTATAACACAGTTTCTATCTGGAGTATCAATTATGACAATAGATGGTTTTGATGAATGTCTGCTTATAGACTGCCGGACTTATCCGATGCGTTCGGTATCTGAACCATGGAAGGACAGAGTGTTAAGAGGTTCGAGGGATGGATTCGTTGAAACGCTGGTGTCTAATGCAGCACTGCTTAGAAGAAGGATAAGAGATCCTAAGTTCTCGATGGAATTGTTCGGAGTAGGGCGGCGTTCAAGGTCGGATGTAGCTGTATGTTATATATCTGATTCAGTAGACAGGAATACGCTTGACAGAATGAGAAAACTTATACAGTCTATAGATGTTGATGCTCTTACGATGAATATAGAGAGTCTTGCAGAGTGTATGTTTACGCATAAGTGGATTAATCCATTCCCAAAGTTTAAGTATTCGGAAAGACCGGATACAGCTACAGCAGCTATTCTTGACGGTAATATTGTGATTATGGTAGACAATTCCCCTGCGGTCATGATAATTCCAGCATCTATCTTTGATATTATAGAGGAAGCAGATGATTTTAATTTCTCGCCTATGATAGGTTCATATCTTAGGATTACAAGATTTTTCTTTTCTATAATTACATGGATATTAACACCGTTATGGTTACTTTTCGTCAATAATCCGGAGTGGGTGCCGGAATTTATGAAGTTTATTCTCATAACAGATGATATAACGGTTCCAGTGTTGTTGCAGCTGCTTATTCTTGAACTTGCTGTAGATGGACTTAAGCTGGCTGCTGTTAATACGCCAACCATGCTGTCAACACCTCTGAGTATTGTTGCAGGTATTGTTGTTGGCGAGTATGCTGTAAGTTCTGGATGGTTTAATCCAGAGGCGCTTCTGTATATGGCTGTTGTAACAGTTGGAACTTACGGACAGACTAACTTTGAGATGGGATATGCTTTCAAGTTTTTAAGAGTACTTTTGCTCATACTCACTCAAATATTTAATCTTGCCGGATTTATCACAGGAGTTGTCATATCTGTTCTTATGATAGCGTTTAACAGGACTATAACGGGGAAAAGCTATATATATCCGCTTATTCCATGGGATGGGAAGATGCTTAAGAGGAAGGTGTTTAGGGTGAGGCTGCCGCATGGTTTTAAATGATATGCATAAATAATACGTGCATAAATAATACGGATGATTATTATTGCAATTTTCAAGAAGACTAGTATGTCGTATTACAGATAATGAAGTATCGGGATACAAGAGTATTTGAAATTGTCAGAGATTAATATGGTTAAAGTGAAACAAGTTTATATAAATTTTCTAATTAATTCTACTTTTATTAATGGTAATTCCTCATAAATATGATAAACTTATAACTATCGAATATAAGTGTTATTATTCTTAGTGTGAGTTATGGAGGAATTATGAGTAAGGTAATTGGAATCGATCTTGGTACAACTAATAGCTGCGTGGCAGTTATAGAAGGTGATTCGCCAACAGTTATTACTAATAGCGAAGGGTATAGAACAACACCATCGGTTGTTGCATTTACTAAGAATAAGGAAAGACTGGTGGGAGATGCAGCAAGAAGACAGGCATCGATTAACTCAGACAGAACCATATTTTCAATAAAAAGACATATGGGAACTGATTATAAGAAAAAGATAGATGGCAAAGCATATACGCCACAGGAGTTATCAGCTTATATACTTATGAAACTAAAGAAGGATGCAGAAGGATTTCTTGGAGAGGAAGTAACAGATGCTGTCATTACTGTGCCAGCATATTTTAATGATGCACAAAGACAGGCTACTAAGGATGCAGGAAAGATAGCGGGGCTTAATGTGTTAAGAATCATTAATGAGCCAACAAGCGCTGCACTTGCATATGGACTTGATAATGGCAATCCTCAGAAAGTGCTTGTATATGACCTTGGTGGAGGTACCTTTGACGTATCTGTTATAGATATTGGAGATAATGTTATAGAGGTTCTTGCAACCTCCGGAGATAATCATCTTGGAGGGGATGACTTTGATTCCCGCATTGTTGATTATCTTGTTGGTAGGTTTAAGGATACAGATGGAATTAATCTTGCAAAAGATCCAGCGGCTATGCAGAGATTAAGGGAAGAAGCTGAAAAGGCTAAGAAAGAGCTTTCTTCTGCAATGAATGCCAATATTAATCTTCCATTTATAGCTGTTGCAAAGGATGGTCCGCATCACATGGATATGAATATCACCAGACAAAAGTTTAATGAGCTTACAGATGATCTGGTTAACAAGACAGTTATTCCTGTTGAGAATGCACTTCGTGATGCCGGGTTTAGTAAGAGTGATATTGGTATGGTACTTCTTGTTGGAGGCTCCACAAGAATTCCTGCTGTTTCGGATAAGGTAAGACAGATTATGGGAAAAGAACCATCAAGGAATCTTAATCCGGATGAGTGTGTTGCACTTGGAGCGGCAGTTCAGGGTGGAAAGCTTGGTAACCAGCTTAAGCCAGGTTCAGCAGCTTCGGAGATTATACTTATGGATGTAACACCATTATCTCTTTCAATAGAAACTGTTGGTGGTATATCAAGCAGGCTTATAGAAAGAAATACAACTATTCCTACAAGGCACAGCCAGATATTCACAACGGCTGGCAATTTCCAGACATCAGTTGAAATCAAGGTATTTCAGGGAGAGAGAAGATTTACAAGAGATAACAAGCTTCTTGGAAACTTCAGGCTTAATGGCATTAAGCGTGCGATGGCAGGAGTTCCACAGATAGAGGTGACTTTTGATATAGATGCCAATGGTATTGTAAATGTGTCTGCAAAGGATCTAGGAACGGGAAGAGAGCAGTCTATAACTATAACTTCAAGCTCTAATATGTCAGAGGAAGAGATTGAGAAAGCTAAGTGGGAAGCCGAGGTGTATGGTGCACAGGATAAGCAGAATGAAGAGTTTTGTAATTCGCGTATCGAAGCTGAGAATACCTTAAGACGTGCAGAGGGCGAGTACAGCCAGAACAAGAAGGTATGGGATAAGGCTAAGAAAAAGGCTGTTAAGGAAGCTATGAATACCTTAAAGAAGCTTATATTAAAGACCAAGCCAGAGAAGATGGATGCACAGGCCGCGGCTGCGATGGATGAAGCCAGAAATAATCTTGAAAATGTTTTGAATAATTAATAGAAATCTGATATTATCTATAGAGTATTGTTTTATGGATGATATCAGATTTTTGTATGTGATTATGAATTTTATACATCTATAGAATTATCGTTGAGATGATTATGTATATTAGTACAGAATAGGAGATATATAAGGTGGCAGCAGGTTCGACATATGGAAATATTTTTAAGATAATGACTTGGGGTGAATCACATGGAGAAGGTCTTGGTGTGGTTGTAGATGGATGCCCAGCAGGTATTCCTTTATGTGAAGAGGATATTCAGAAGTTCCTTGATAGAAGAAAGCCGGGACAATCTAAGTTTACAACTCCAAGAAAAGAAGATGATAAGGTGAGTATATTGTCAGGTGTATTTGAAGGCAAAACGACAGGAACGCCTATATCGATGATGGTACATAATAAGACACAGCGTTCGTCTGATTATTCAGAAATAGCCCAGTATTACAGACCTGGACATGCTGATTATACATTTGATGAGAAGTATGGCTTCAGAGATTACAGAGGTGGTGGAAGAAGCTCAGGAAGAGAAACAATAGGCAGAGTGGCAGCAGGAGCAATCGCTATTAAGGTGTTAGAGACACTTAAGATAAGCGTATGTGCTTACGCAACAAGGATAGGTGGCATAAGCATAGATTATGATAAGTTCGATATCAGGGAACGCGATGAAAATGCATTTAATATGCCGGATGCGGAGGCTGCCTGTAAGGTGGAGGAATACGCAACGAAGAAGCTTGAGGAAAAAGATTCTATTGGTGGAATAATAGAGTGTGTTGTGACTGGTATGATGCCAGGTGTGGGTGATCCTGTGTTTGATAAGCTGGATGCCAATCTTGCAAAGGCGATTATGTCAATAGGCGCAGTTAAGGGCTTTGAAATAGGAGATGGCTTCGCAGCGGCTGATAGTACAGGAAGCACCAACAATGACAGCTTTACAGTAATGGATGGCAGGGTTGTCAAGAAGACTAATCATAGTGGTGGAGTGCTTGGAGGCATGAGTGATGGTTCTGATATAATATTCAGGGCAGCAGTCAAGCCAACACCTTCCATAGCTTCAATGCAGCAGACGGTTAATAAGTCTGGCGAGGATATCAGTATATCTATAAAAGGCAGACATGATCCTATGATAGTTCCAAGAGCGGTAGTTGTTGTTGAAGCTATGACAGCATTAACGCTTGTAGATATGATATTAGGAAATATGACATCAAGAATAGACAGGATAGTTGATTTCTATAAAAGATAGATAAATGTTTCATATAGAAAATGCTTGTCATTTATATGGAGTATAGAATAATTATAAAATGATGTGAGTGTCAAAAGTATAATAAAAATAAAAGAGAAATCATAGAAAAATCAGAAGGAAAAGACAAATATGTATAAAATATTAAAAACAGACGGAAGAGCCAAAAGGGCGGAATTCACAACAGTTCATGGAACTGTGCAGACACCGGTATTTATGAATGTTGGAACAGTTGCAGCTATTAAGGGTGCGGTTGCTACAACAGATTTGCAGGAGATAGGTACACAGATAGAGTTGTCGAACACATATCATCTTCATGTTAGACCAGGTGATAAGCTTATTAAAGAGCTTGGAGGTCTTCATAAGTTTATGAACTGGAACAAGCCTATACTTACAGACTCAGGCGGATTTCAGGTGTTTTCACTTGCTGGACTTAGAAAGATAAAGGAAGAGGGCGTTACCTTCCAGTCACATATAGACGGACATAGGATATTTATGGGACCAGAGGAGAGCATGCAGATACAGTCCAATCTTGGCTCGACAATAGCTATGGCATTCGATGAGTGTGCTCCGGCAAAGGCAGATAGAAAGTATATTATTAATTCAGTAGAGAGAACTACAAGATGGCTTGAGCGCTGCAAGAGGGAGATGAATAGACTTAATTCACTTGAGGATACCATTAATAAGCATCAGATGCTTTTTGGTATTAATCAGGGCGCGATATATGACGATATCAGAGTTGACCATGCTAAGAGAATATCAGAGCTTGAGCTGGATGGATATGCAGTTGGTGGACTTGCCGTAGGCGAATCACATGAGGAAATGTATCATGTGCTTGATAAGGTTGTTCCATATCTTCCACAACATAAGCCAACATATCTTATGGGAGTTGGTACACCAGCGAATATATTGGAGGGAGTAGACAGAGGAATAGATTTCTTTGATTGCGTATACCCATCAAGAAATGGACGACATGGACATGTGTATACAAAGCTTGGTAAGATTAATCTTTTCAATGCAAAGTATGAAAAAGACACAGCACCTATCGAAGAAGGCTGTCAGTGTCCTGCATGCAGGAACTATTCAAGAGCGTATATCAGACATTTGCTTAAGGCTAAAGAAATGTTAGGCATGAGACTTTGCGTTCTTCATAATCTGTATTTTTATAATCATCTTATGGAAGATATCAGGGCTGCAATAGATGCCGGTAATTATAAGAGCTTTAAGGATGAAAGGCTATATCTTCTTAAAACATATGATAAGAAAGAGGATTAATAATTATTATTTAGTATAAATTGCTTATTTGTGCGAGTACAAACGTAATTTATACTTTTGACACTTACATCATAAAATTATAAAAATGCTATAAATTTCAATTTAAACATAGACACGAAGCATAAATTACGATATTATAACAATATTGAGCCTGTACACAGGCAAGTAATTAGGAGGATTTAATAATGGGTCAGATTGGTATTATTATTGTGTATGTAATAGCACTTGGTGCTTTAATGTACTTCTTTGCAATTAAGCCACAGAAGAAACAGCAGAGGGAACAGCAGCAGCTTATGGATTCAATGGCTATTGGCGATTATGTTCTTACAACAAGTGGTTTCTATGGTGTTATCCTTGATATAACAGAGGATGATGTAATCGTGGAATTCGGTAACAACAAGAACTGCCGTATTACAATGCAGAAGAAGGCTATTGCCCAGGTTGAGAAGCCAGCTTCTACAGAAGAATAATAATTGATAATATAAAGTTTTATATTAAAAACTCTGGACAGATAATGCCATCAGGCTGATATCTGTCCAGAGTTTTTTATTATGCCCCTACTTGAAAAATGCACTATTATGGAGTAAAATACTAAACAATAGCCTGAACTTGCGATATATTTAAGTAAGGGCTTTAGTACAAGAAGGAAAGGCAGGAATTAACATGGATTGTAGAATAACATTAATTCCAGGAGATGGAATCGGACCAGAAATAGTAACAGAGGCCGTTAAGGTGTTAGATGCTGTGGCAGCTAAGTATGGTCACAAGTTCGATTATACGAAGATTTTAATGGGAGGCTGCTCTATTGATGAGTGCGGAGTACCTCTTACAGATGAGGCAGTAGCCGTCGCTAAGGCTTCAGATGCGGTGCTTCTAGGTGCAGTAGGTGGTAACGTGGGTAACTCAAGATGGTATGACGTTGCACCTAACCTAAGACCAGAGGCAGGACTATTAAAGATTCGTAAGGACTTAGAGTTATTCGCTAACATTCGTCCTGCTTATTTATATAATGAATTAAAGGCAGCCTGCCCTCTTAAGGAAGAAATCATAGGTGATGGCTTTGATATGGTTATTATGAGAGAGCTTACTGGTGGTCTTTACTTTGGAAAGAGACATACAGAAGAAGTCGATGGACTTATGACTGCTGTTGATACTCTTACATACAATGAAGAAGAGATAAGAAGAATAGCTATTAAAGGCTTTGAGATAGCTATGAAGAGAAGAAAGAAAGTAACAAGTGTTGATAAGGCAAATGTTTTAGATTCTTCAAGATTATGGAGAAAGATTGTACATGAGGTTGCTAAAGATTATCCAGAGGTTGAACTTGAGGATATGCTTGTAGATAATTGTGCTATGCAGCTTGTTATGAATCCTGGACAGTTTGATGTTATTCTTACAGAGAATATGTTTGGAGATATACTTTCAGATGAGGCAAGTATGATAACAGGTTCTATCGGTATGTTATCATCAGCAAGTCTTGGTAAAACAAAGCTGGGCTTATATGAACCAAGCCACGGTTCAGCACCTGATATAGCAGGAAAGAATATAGCTAATCCTATAGCTACAATTCTTTCAGCAGCAATGATGTTAAGATATTCACTTGACCTTGATAAGGAAGCTGATGCCATAGAAGCGGCAGTTGCGGCAGTACTTAAGGAAGGCTACAGGACAACAGATATATATTCAGAGGGCTGCACTAAGGTTGGAACAGATGAGATGGGCGACCTTATAGCCAAGAGAGTATAATATATGATACCAGGGTCAAAAGGTCTAAACCCACATGAGCTTGCTCATAGGTGG
>OGKW01000188.1_pt1 | contig 64368 bp, 72 predicted proteins | sample 1572601 | NCBI WGS metagenome assembly OGKW01 (sample SAMEA2581875, study PRJEB24529) | metagenome | biome: Human gut stool | place: China | collected 2011
AGCTGATTGAAGATGGTGTTAAAGTTGATATGATATTAACCGACCCACCTTATGGTACAACCGCTTGTAAGTGGGATTCGATTATACCCTTAGATGAGATGTGGAAAAGGATGAGAAACTTAATAAAATCAAATGGAGCGATAGTTCTATTTGGTAGTATGCCCTTTACTGCTGCATTAGTTAATAGTAATTTAAATGGTTATAAACATCATTGGATATGGGAAAAGAATAGAGGTACAGGATTTCAAGTGGCAAAATATAGACCAATGATGCAACATGAGGACATAATAACTTTTACTTGTGAAGGTGAGCGCATTAATTATTATCCACAAATGCTAAAATTAGAAAAACCTAAAAAATATAATTTAGCAAAAAGTAGTAATGGCACAAATCCATTAGCCAATTTTAATAGGGGAAGTTATTTTACAGATAGTAAATATCCCACAAACATAATAAAGTTTAATAAAGTAAATAAGCCACGTCATCCAACTCAAAAACCTGTAGATTTACTTGAATATCTAATAAAAACCTATACAAACGAAGGTGATTTAGTATTAGACTTTACAATGGGTAGTGGGTCGACTGGAGTTGCTTGCTTAAATACAAATCGTAGATTTATTGGAATTGAGTTAGATGAAAAGTACTTTAACATTGCAAAAGAAAGACTGGAAAATCCATTGTCTGAACAAACGAAACACAAGATAAATGATAGACAAAAAACTCTATTTTAGGAGGTGAAATATATGAACGCAATAATTACCTATATAGAAAAAACAAATCATGGTTTAACATTATTACAATTAATGAAATTTTGGAGGGTATAAAAAATAAATAAAAAGGAGAATGATAAATAATGAAATACACAGTTAGAATTAAAGTATCAGAAAATAATTACGAAGATAATACATTTAGTAACAGAATGGATGCTTTAGACTTTATTTATAGAAAAGGCGCTACACAGGGGATAGACGCTCAATTAGTCGAAATCAATGATAACAATTTTTTCAAATACGAATATACTCCAAAGTTAGCTAACTTAGTTAAATATTTAAATGACCATGATATTAAATTTGAAGTAGATGATGGTTTAAATCTAATTATAAATTTCAGAGATTTAAATACTAAAAATAAATAGGAGGTTTAAGATGGCGAATAAAAAAGTTAGATTGAAGAAAATGAGACCAAGTGCAAAAGTACCTGCTAAACAAGAAGGTAATTGGTATGATTGTTATGTAAATAAAATATCAAAAGTATCAGGGTATACATTAGAAAGAACAACCTTCAATGCAAATGTATTTGACCATATAGAAGAAACATCATATGCAACAGTACAATATAGAAAAGGTGACGTATTAATATGTAGCTTAGGATTTGCTATGGAGTTAGGAAAGGGATATGAAGCGCATATTATACCTAGAAGTAGTACATTTGCTAAGAAAGGCTTAATATTAACTAATAGTGTAGGTTTAATTGATTCTTCATATTGTGGAGATGAAGACGAATGGATTGCAGTATTTTATGCTACACGTCCAGGAAGCATAAAAGTCCATGACAGATTAGTTCAAATGACAATACAAAAATCAAATCCTAATGTAGATTTTGAAGAAGTAGATACATTAGGAAATGAAAATAGAGGAGGTTATGGCTCAACAGGTCAATAAAGTTTCGACCCTTGTAACTTAACAGTTGCAAGGGTTTTTTATATATAACATATATAACTATAAAGGAGGCATTTGTATGCGAAGTATAGACTTAAAAATGGCAGAACTTAACAAAAAATTTAAAGCAAACATAATCAATATTGGAACAGACATAATAGAAGTTGATAAAATACCATTCAGTTCACCAACTGCTAATTGGATGACTTATGGAGGAATTCCAGTTGGGAAGATTACAGAATTCTATGGTGGAGAAGGTGGAGGAAAAACCACATCAGCATTAGATATATGTGCCAATGCACAAAAGCAATTTAATAAAGTGTATAAAGAAAAATTAGATTCACTAAATAATCAAATAACAGAACTGGCATCTAGTGAGTCCAAAGAAAATAAAAAGAAGATAGCAAAACTAATAGAAGAAGTTAATAGGTTAAAAGAAAAAGGTCCAAAAGTAGTTGTATATATAGATGCAGAACAGACACTAGATGTGAAATGGGCGCAGTTACTTGGAGTTGATACTGAATCAATGATTTTAGTAAGACCACAGGAACAGACTGCAGAAGAAATTCTACAGATAGCAATAGATTTAGTGTCAACTGGAGATGTAGGTCTTTGTGTATTAGATTCAATACCTATGTTAGTATCTCAAAATATATTTGATGAATCTCTTGAGAAAAAATCTTATGGTGGAATATCTCAAGCATTGACTATGTTTTGCAGTAAAGTCACACCTCATCTAGTTCAAAATCAATGTGCATTTATAGGCATAAATCAAATAAGAGAAGATTTGAGTAGTATGTATAACACAACTTCAACTCCAGGTGGGAAAATGTGGAAACATGCTTGCAGCTTAAGATTAAGATTTAGGAAAGACACCTTACTTGATATGCACAATAAAGAATTAACAAGTCGTGCAGAAAATCCAGCAGGAAATAAAGTAGCTATTGAAATATCAAAAACTAAAGTATGCAAACCAGATAGACGCATAGGTTATTATACATTAAATTATACAACAGGTATAGATACATTAGCTGATACGATTACAGTAGCTTTACAATACGATATATTAAGACAAGGTGGTAGTTGGTATTACTATATAGATGAAAACGGAGATATAGCAAAAGACATAGAAAATAACGATATAAAATTCCAAGGTAAAGAAAGATTACTTGAGAAATTAAGAACTGATGAATTATTCAAAACTCAACTTCACGATAGATTGGTAAAGGTGATGTACAATGAATGTAAATAATGCAGAACTTATTCAAGAACTTGTTATACAAATACAACAATCTGAAGGCGTTGAGAAACGTCTTCTCTTAGACAAACTAGCACCAGAATTAGATGCTTTTATATGGAGTATATTGAGAACACATGGCGCAAAGCAAATACCACAGGATTCATTTCAAACAGCATGGATTGGAGTTATGAAAGCTATAGAAACTTATGACGCATCAAAGAATACAAAATTTTTAACTCATTGCTATTGGCAAATATTAAGTGCATTAAGTAAATTGAAACTATATGCATCAAAATATGAGACAGGTCAAGGTACATGGTCACTCTCAAGTCTGGATAAAGTTATATCTGATACAGATAATGTCATGTTACTTGAGAAACTGAAATCTTCAGATAATACTTCAAGAGATTTTATGCTGAAAAATCTAGAAGAAAATGCAAGACAGTTAATAGAAAATAATTATACAGGCACTAAACGATTAATACTATTAAAATATCTAGATGGTACTAGACCAGTTGATATAGCAGCTGAATTAGGAGTATCTAGAAGTCATGTCTCTAATACAGTGAGTATATTTAAGCAAAAATGTAGAGAACAGTTAACATAAATTACTATAAAATGTATATAACATTTACAAGGAGGTAATATAAATGGAAAATAAACCAACAAGACATTACAGTAGCATTCAAGAGCAGAAGATAGCAAACTACTTAAATGGAAAATTAACAATTAATAGTGGTGCTCGTTATAAAAAAGGAGACATTCTATTAGAAGATACTATAATTGAATGTAAAACAAGAACAAAACAAAGTATATCACATAGTATTAAAAAAGAATGGATATTAGACTTAATAAAAGAATGTATAGAAATGGGTAAAAACCATTGGGCAATAGTATTTGATTTTGGAACCCAAGAAATAAATAAACAATACGTAGTAATACCGATAGATGATTACAAAGAATATTTAGAATTAAAGGAGGGACGAGATGTCTAGAATGTCAAATAAAGAACAATTCATTAATATCATGAAACAGGTAAAAAGACCTGGAGTTGATAAATTATTAGATTGGTTAGAAGGTACTGATTTTTATTCAGCACCTGCGAGTACGAGATTTCATGGAAGTTATCCAGGTGGATTGGTCTATCATACTCTTAATGTAGTATATGAGTTAAGAGAATTAGTTAAATTTTATGAAGTTGAAGGCATACCAAAAGAAAGCATAATAATAGTAGCATTAGCTCATGACTTCTGTAAGATAAATACTTATGAAGAAACAATGGTAAATGTTCCTCCACAAAGAAGTAAAACAGGCAAATGGGAACAACAACTTGGATATAAGAAAAATGAACCACTTAAACTAGGACATGGGACTAAATCATTAAGTATTTTACAAGACTTTATAACACTTGAAGATTATGAAAAAGAGGCTATATTCTGGCATATGGGAGCATATGATACTAGTGTATTAGCTAGTATACATGATTTATATGATGTATTCGAAGAAAATAAATTAGCATTTCTACTTCATATGGCTGATATGGTAGCAACTTATATTACAGAATCAAAAGGGGGAGAGAAATAATGAATTTAGCAACAAAATATAGACCGAAAACATTTGATGACATGGTATGTCAAGATAATGTAAAAATAGTACTTCAAAATCAAATAGATATGAATGAATTCAAGCAATCTTATCTATTTTGTGGGAGTGCAGGAACTGGAAAAACAACATCAGCTAGAATATTTGCAAATGAAATAAATAGAGGTAAAGGTCGAATAGTAGAAATAGATGGAGCATCTAATAATGGCGTTGATAATATTAGAAACTTAATTGATAACTGTAAAATGAAATCACTCGATGGAACATACAAAGTATTCATTATAGACGAAGTTCACATGTTATCAATAGGAGCATTTAATGCCTTATTAAAAATATTAGAAGAACCTCCAAAAGGAACTATATTTATATTATGTACCACAGACCCACAAAAGATACCAGGAACTATACTGTCAAGAGTACAAAGATTCGATTTCCAAAGAATACCAACTGAACAAATATTTGATAGACTTAAATATATAATTGAACAAGAGAATAAAGAGGGTAAATCAATAGAATATCAAGACGAAGCATTAATTTATATTGCACAATTAGCAGAAGGTGGAATGAGAGATAGTGTTACAAAACTAGAAACAGTATTAGGATTTACTCATAATATAACATTACCAGCCACAATAAAATGCTTAGGTTTTACATCTACTGCATATATTGTTGATATATTCGACAGTATAGTTAGAAAAGACCCTCAAAGTATGCTTGCATCAATAGATTCAATATTTTTAGAAGGAAAAGATTTGAAATTATTTGTTAAAGATTCAATCGGAACATTACTTGAAGTAATAAAATACAGTATGAGTGGATATTATAGTTTACCTGAAAGTTGTAAAGCACAGGTTGATTTTATTTTATCACAATGTACGTCTGGTAAGTTATTATCTATCCTAGACGCATACAATAGTCTATATTATAAAATCAGATATGAGCATAATCCTAAAATTCTAATAGAAAGTGAGTTGCTGCAAGTATGCGAATATTAGGTATGAAAGATTGTTTAGAACGAATTGAGAAGTTAGATAGACTTCCCCAGTTATCCATAATATCAGCACCGAAAGGTGCTGGTAAATCTTTATTAATAAAGAAATTAGCAGAAAAGCAAAATATGAGAATCCAATATATAGGAACAAAAGTAGATAATATAAGAGACTTTATTCAAGACTCAGTAGCACTTGAACAACCTACACTATTTGCTATTACTGATGGCGATTCAATGTCAATAGGTGCTAAAAATGCGCTTTTAAAAATAACTGAAGAACCACCAAAGAATTGTTATATAGTAATAGAAATAAGAGATATGAATACTATGCTTGATACAATCCTATCTAGAGGTGCACTATTTGAAATAGATAGATACTCATACAATGATTTAATACAATTTGCAATTGAGTATTTAGGGATGGAAAATAATGAAGATACTTCAAATATCTGTCAAATATCAGCAACACCTGGCGATGTAAAATTGTATCAAGAGATAGGATATATGGATTGTTATAATTATGCAGAAATGGTGTATAACAATATAATGCGAGTTACAACAGGGAATGCGTTCAAAATTAAGACTAAATTAGATTTCACGAGTAAAGGTGAAGGTTTTCCAGTCAATATGTTTTTTAATATATTGTTATTTGTATGTAGACAGCATATAGAAGATGAACAAGCTAAGTATATTATTAGATGCACTTTAAATGCATTAAGTATGCTAAAAGTGAATGGCGCTAATAAAGAAATGGCATTTGATGTATGGGTATTAGATTGTAGATTAAGAAGAGGTGAATTTAAATAATGTATATACCAAAAACAGAATCAGATATAAAACAATCAGCTTTAGATTGTGCAAGAAGTTGTGAAATGTGCTTTGATTGGCAAAGTACTTCAAAGTGGGTAGAGATATTTGCAAATAAAAGATATGATACTTTAAGCAATGTTTTGCGATATGACTTTCAAGTAATACTTCCAAAGAAATATAGAAAAGTATATGTTGATGTATTTGTCAAATATATGTTAACAGTAATCGAACGAAAGAAAAAAGAACATGAAGTAAAAGAAAAAGAGGAAAAAGCTAAGCAACGTGCATCCAAGAGAAAGGGGAAAAAATAGTATGGAGTTAGTAGAACTGAATAAACAATTAAGAGCAGGAACCCCTGGTAACTTTTATATATTTGTAGGTGAAGAGATAGGCCTTCAAAATGTCTATTTAAAACAATTCGGTGAATATAAAAGAGTTGATACTGTAAGTGAAGTATTAAGTAAATTGACCATAAAAGGATTTGGATTTAATAATGGTTTAAAAGAGATATATGTAGTGAGAGATGATTTAGATTTTCTAAATAATAAACATCTAGAAGAGAATATTAAACAACTGGAGAAATCTAAATTAGGTACATTAATATTACAAATAACAAATGTAAATAAGAAAAGTGCTTGGTATAAGACATTAAAAGATTATGCTGTAGAATTTAACAAATTAACTCCTACACAACTTATACACCAGATACAACATTATAACCTCACAGATAATAAAGATACTTTGAAATACTTTGTTAGCGCCTGTAATAACGATTATACAACTATTTTAAATGAAATAGATAAGTACAATAGATTATACGCGGCAGGAGTTTATAAGACGTTCTCAATAGATACATTACTTGATATGATGCCCCCAAAATATGATTATACTGTATTTGATTTTATAGATTTAGTCCTTAAACACGATATGAAAGCTATACAGGTAATGGATTTATTGCTGGAGCAAAATCAGGGTCCATTAGGTATATTATCACTATTATATCAAAATGTATCAAAAGCAATATTAGTAATAGGACATAAAGGACAACAAGGAATTACAGAAAAAACTGGACTTCCGTATTGGCAAGTAAAGAAAATATTAAATAATGTCAAAATAAGTCCAGGTGGTTTACTTGCGGCACTTAGATTTATCCAACAATATGACAATGGAATAAAAAGTGGACGATATTCACCTGAGATAGGACTTCAATGCTGCATATTAAATATTTTATCTAATAACTAATTAAAATCATGCTAGTTAACATAAACTAGCATGATTTGTATATAACATATAACAGTAATAAATAAGGAGGTCATATAAAATGGATAACAATCTTGTTGAATTAGCAAAAGCACTTAACTTAATTAAAAAGACATGCGAATCTTTTAAATCTACCGACTGTAATTGGACAGCAGGTGATAGAGATGGTAAATGCACTATTTGTCAAGTCCTAGAATGCTGTCCAATAGATGAAGTCCCAGAACAATGGATTATAAAGGAGGAATTCAAGAATGAAATTAAATAATGAGTATGAAATATTAGTAGACTCAATAGGCACTTATATTCTAAGAAGACACTATATATCAAAAGTAGGAACTCCAACATGGCAAGACATAGGATATTACAGAACATTAGAACAAGCTAGAAAAGGGGTATTAAAAAGAGAAATAGCTAAGACAGAATTAAAAGAACTAGATACTGTATTAAAAGCAATAGACAATGCAGTTGCAATAATAAAGGAATTGCCAATTAAGGAGGTAAAATAATATGTTTACATTAGCCGATTTTCAAGTAAAGTTAGTGAATGAGGAAGAAGTAAAAAGTTTCATAAGAAAACATGGGGAATTTGCAGCAGTCTGCTATAATACTCCAAAAGAAAAAGCAGAAGCAGTGGGATTACATTGCTTAAAGAGTGGACATTTTAGTGGTAGTAGACATTTACATTTTGTATTTGAATTAAAAAATGTACCACGTTCAACTGTTGACCAATTAGTTAGACATAATATAGGATTTGTTACAAATGTCCAATCATTAAGATATTGTAACAAAGATGGAAAAGTAAGTTTATACGCAGCTCCAGAGATAGCAAAAGATGTATATTTAGTAAATTCTTTACACAATTACGAAGCACAGGTACAAGCTAATTACGATTATTTTCAAAATAATATGAAAAACAACGGTCATACAAATGAACAGTCTAACGAAATAGCAAGAACAGTATTACCGATAGGAGTAGCAACAGAATGCAACATAGCAGTAAATATAGAATGCTTAATACATTTAGCAAATGTAAGATTATGTACTAGAGCAGAACTTCCAATAAGAACTATTGTAAAACAAATGGTTAAACAGGTCGTAGAAGTAGAACCACGCTATAAACCATATCTAGTACCACAATGTGTCAAATTAGGATATTGTCCAGAAAGCAATAAAAATTGTCCTAGATATAAATTAAATAATAAGGAGGTCAAAAAGCATGAATAAAAAGACAATAAGTGCAAATGTAATAACAATAGGTGGAGTTGGAGCTATGTTAGCCATAGCAGGTTTAAGTTTGCCTGTTAGTGGAGTTATAATGGCGTATACAGTAGCAGGTTGTTATCATTTATCTAAAAAGGAGGTGAATAAATAATGAATGCAACAAAATTAGCTGATTTATCAATTAAAGACAGAACAGAATATATTTCAGATATGTGCGTACTTGCACAACATATAAAAGATTTAACTCTTAAACTACAAATTAAAAAAAGCGCAGTTAAACAATATATGGAAGAAGAAGGTGTTGATAAAATACCTACTGAGTGCGGAACTGTACTATATATGGCATACGACAAAGATTTACTAAATAAAGACAAAACACTTCATACTATAGAAGAAATTAATGCCAAAAATAAGAATGCTTTAAACATGGAGGACTTCACTAGAACAGTTGGAGTTGTATTTCCACTAATCAAAATAAATGATATACAAAGAGACGAAATATATTATAGAATGCAAACTAAAGGCATGGAGGTTTAGTATATGAAAAAAGACTTGTACAATTCAATAATATCACAAATGAGTAAAACATATGAAGCTAAAAATGCTGATTATGGAGACTCAGTTGGCGACACATATAATAAATTCGGAGATGTATCATTCTTAACTAGAATTACCGACAAATATAATAGAATATTATCACTTTCAGATAAAGGTGAATGTGGAGAAGTAAAAGATGAAAGCCTAGACGATACAATATTAGACCTTGCTAATTATTGTGTATTATGGCTCATTGAACGTCAATTAAAAAGTTCACATAAATAAGTTAACATTAATTATATAGAAAAGTATATAATATATACAAAATAAAAAAATTGGAGGTAATATAATGATAGAAATAAAATTTATTCAAGAACAAAGTGAAGCTGCTATAGAAATGGCGAAAGAAAAGATTGATAGAATATTAGAGAAAGGACCTAAAGAAGTACTAGAAACAGCAATGACTCTAAATGGAAGTCAAATAGAATCATATCTACACAATAAAGCATTAGAACAATGTCAAATAAATGCTTTTCTTAAATTATTAAAAGTACATGATGCAATAAAAGATATATGCACTCTTGAAGAACATTATATAAAAGAAGTTCCAGAAAAAGTAAAAGAAAAAGTATCTGACATGCATGATAAATATGCAGATTTGAATAATGATTATGTTGTGTATGTATTAACTCAATTAGCATTAGATATATTAGATGATGACGAAATATATGAAATATTAAAATAAGATGTATAAAAATTAAATAAATGTAAATAATAGTAATAAATAATATTAAATTACTAAAAATGACTTGGGGGCGGTCAATAAATGCCTCTTTAAATATATTATAAAGGAGTGAAAGTAATGAGTGAATTAGTAATAGCGATTATATTAGGAGTATCAATGACCTTAACAGGTTGTACAAAAGCAGGGGAGTCAACTGTAAGTGATTATGAACAAGGTGGGTATTTTCAAGAACAACAGCGAGAAGATACAGAAGTAGATAAACCAAAGGCAACTACACCTCAACATAATAAATTAGACTCTGAGCAACCTGTAGAACACAAACAAAACAATAATGGAACAAATAATCAACAACCAAGTAAAAAATCTACAAAAGGCACAGACAAAGTTAAAAATAGCTCAGATAGTAAAAAAGAATATGAACATAAACAAGATAATCAATCAACACAACAAAATACACAACAAGAAGCAGCAGATATAGAATGTGCAATATGTGGGCATCAAGTACATAATGGAGAAGGCATTACATTAAATGATTATCCAGTACAAGATAGTGATGGACATATTGTATCAAGTGCTGTAGTAGTGCATAAATATTGTTATCAACACGAATTAGATGATAATTCAAAATATAATTAATATTAGTAAATACTCTCTATAATAGGGAGTATTTTTATTTTGTTTAAACTTATAATAAAGAATTACTAAAAAGTGGTAGACAAATTACATACTATCCTATATAATATAAGTATAAAATAAATTAAAAAAGTAAAGGGGAAATGAAAAAGAAATCAGAAGAGCAAGCGTAAGTTAACAAATTTTAGTAATAAATATATATAACATATAGGAGGTGTAGATATGAACAATTTAACATTATTAAGAATAATAGCAACTATAAACCCAACAATGACATTTAAAGAGCTACAAGAGGGGCTAAGAAAGTGCTAAGGGTAATAATAGTACTTCTAATATTAATAATACTAGAAGTACTAATCGAAATAATATGTTTTAAGGAGGACAAATATGAGTAGAAGAAGAATAGCAAATATAAGAAATACAGATAAATTAGGACGTATTACTATACCAAAAGATATTAGAAATATGTTAGGAGTAACTGAAGAAACATTGTTTACAGTAGAGTATGATGTAGATGCAAAAGAAATAAAAGTAATACCACTATCAGAAGAATTATGTGATAAGATAACATATAAAAAATAAGAGGGAGATTAAATGGAAATAAAAACTAACAAATATAAATTATATCAAGGAGATTGTTTAAAAGTCATGGATAAACTAATTAAAAAGGGAGTAAAGGTTGATGCAGTAGTATGTGACCCTCCTTATGGAACGACTAGAAATAAATGGGACTCAATTATTCCATTAGAACCAATGTGGGAAAAATTAAACCTATTGACAAATGCACATAATGCAATATTGTTGTTTAGTTCTCAACCCTATACAACTATATTAAATAATTCAAATATTAAAGATTTTAAGTATGAGTGGATATGGGTTAAAAATAATTCTACAGGATTTCATATGGCTAATAAAAAACCATTAAAAAAACATGAATTAATAAGTGTTTTCTACAAAAAACCACCTACTTATAACCCTCAAGGTTTAGTAGAATATAATAAGCTAACTAAACGTGGTACTGTGGGAACAAATTGGGGTAAGTTTCGTTCAAACTGTTATATTCAGAAATACACAAATTATCCAACGGACATTTTAGAGTTTTCTTCTGATAGGAAAAAATATCATCCAACACAAAAACCCATTGCATTATTAGAGTATCTCATAAAGACATATACAAATGAAGGTGACATAGTATTAGACTTTACAATGGGAAGTGGAAGTACGGGAGTTGCTTGTATGAATACTAATAGAAGATTTATCGGCATAGAGATAGATGAAAAATACTTTAATATCGCCAAAGCAAGATTGGAAAATCCATTATCTGAACAAGAGAATAATAAAATAAGTGATAAACAAAAAACTTTATTCTAGGAGGTGATTAAATGGAAGTCCTTAAAGAAAATTATAAATTATACCAAGGGGATTGTTTAGAAGTTATGAAAGAAATACCAGATAAATCTATAGATATGATATTATGTGATTTACCTTATAATACAACTTCTTGTAAGTGGGACGTACTTATACCTTTTGAAAAATTATGGGAAATATATAAGAGAATAATTAAAACAAGTGGAAATATTATTTTATTTGGTTCTCAGCCATTTACAAGTGAACTAATATTGTCAAATAAAAATTGGTTTTCTTATTCCCTTATATGGGAGAAAGAACAGGGTACAAATTTTTTATTAGCCAATAAAATGCCTTTGAAAATACACGAAGACATATGTGTTTTTAGAAAACCAAATAATTATGGAGTTGATGAATTTATTGAGTTAAGAAATATTTTTAAAGATATACTAGCAAAAATAAATAAAAGAAAGACGGAAGTAATAAAAGACTTAGGGCAAGGATTAGACCATTGTTTTAGATTTAATAGTAGTCAATGGAGTCTGCCTACTAAAACTAATTATGAAAAATTAATAGAGTTTTATAACCTTCAAACTGTTCCAAATTATGATGTTTTAAAAGAAAAATATGATTCAGAGTTTTTTAGAATATATAATCCTCAAATGACAAAGGGGAAATCTTATATAAGCGGAAAAGGAACAAGCGGAGATGTTACAAATAATGTTATTAAAACACAAACCATTAATCATGGAACAAGAAATCCTACCAGTATATTAAAATTCAAAAGAGAAACTGGATTACATCCCACACAAAAACCAGTAGCTTTATTAGAATACCTTATAAAAACTTATACAGATGAAGAAATGATAGTTTTAGATAATTGCATGGGGAGTGGCAGTACTGGTGTAGCTTGTATGAATACTAATAGAAAATTTATAGGAATTGAATTAGATGAAAATTATTTTAATATAGCTAAAAATAGAATCAAAAATGCAGCAGCAAGACTAATAGAAATATAATTAAAAATAATATAAATCAAGTATATAAAGAGTAGGTAGAAATATCTACTCTTTTATTATGTCAAAAATTCGGGGCGGAGAAATGTATGTAAAATGTTTACAATCTGTATCTAAAGTATATACACAGTAATAACAATAAAACCACTAAAGGTAAATATCTAAAGATAAATGTTGATAACACATATATAAACAAAACAAGGTTAATTAAATATAATATAAGTAAAAACAAGAGAGGAGCCAGAGTGAATGTCACAAGTAGTTAAGGAAGTAAAACCGTTAGTAATACTATACTCAAGTAAAGAGAAGAGATATATAGTTTATAATACCAATAAAGAATGGAAGTGTGGCCATACTCATATAGGAACATTAAAACAAGCAGAATACTTATGTGATTGTATTAGGAAAAGTAAGGTCCCACACAATGTTAATAAGTATTTTATCATTAGCTTACTGCGATTAAGTCACGATAAAGGATATTCAGACAAATTGAAGACAAAACTCAACAGCTTTAATGGCTCAAAAGGGTATAGAAATACCCCATCAAATATAAGGAAATAAAGTGAAATTAAGATTTAGTTAATTAAATAAAGACAGGTGTCAAAAATCCCCTAGGAAAACACTTTTGTCGGTTTATTTAATAAAGTAAAATCAAAATATACTTTAAAGGAGGTAAAAATGACAGCAAAGAAAAGTAACTGGAATAGTATATGCACTGTAAATGGAATAAAAATGTCAGTAGCACAAAGAAATAAAATCATAAAGAATAAGTATATTTATGAAGATGTAAGTTTACAAGATTTAGCAAAGGAATTCAATATTAGTTATCAAACTATAAGATGTCTATCTAGTAAAGAAAAATGGAAAGATGAAAAAGATAAGATTGTAGCTGCTTTAAAAGACGATATAGATAAACAGACTTATGATGTATATCTAGAGGCAGGAGTAGATATTAACATGCAATATCATGCTTTATGGCAAGGATTGTACAATAAAGCAGTTCATATGCTTAATACTGGAGAAGGGCTTATGAATGGCAAAACAGGAAAGCTAGATGTATATAGACTTAATCAATTAGCTGACGTAATAAGTAAAGCACAACAAGGTCAACAATTTACATCGGGTCTATTAAGTAAGGAAGTTCAAATGGAACTTGACATAAAAACTCAAAAACTAGAAATTGATAAAGGTAAATATGAGTTACAAAGAAAACTATTAGGAGAAGATGATAACTTAACAGTAGATACAACAGGCTTAATGAAAGCATTAGGCATGGCAGTTGTTAATTCAGGAATAGGTGAGGAATAATGCCAAAATTAAAGGATAGAATAGTACCATTTGACTTTGTACCTTTTAGTCAAAAACAAAGTATCGTAATGAGTTGGTGGACACCAGGAAGTAGATATAAAGATTTTGATGCTATTATATGTGACGGAGCTGTAAGAAGTGGTAAAACTGTATCTGAAGCACTGTCATTTGTACTTTGGAGTATGAATACATTTGACGGAAAAAACTTTGCACTATGTGGGAAAACAGTCGGAGGACTTAGACGTAATGTAATTGGTCCTTTAAAACAGATGCTAAAATCAACAGGATATATTATAGAAGATGCAAGAAATGAAGGCTGTATATGTATAGGAGCTACAGATTCAGTAACAAAGAAAAAGACAACTAACTACTATTATATATTCGGTGGTAAAGATGAGAGTTCACAAGACCTTATCCAAGGGGTTACACTTGCAGGAGTATTCTTTGATGAAGTTGCATTGATGCCACAATCATTCGTTAACCAAGCAACAGCTAGATGTTCTGTTCAAGGTGCTAAGTTTTGGTTTAGTTGCAACCCTAACTCTCCATTTCACTGGTTTAAAAAAGAGTGGATAAATAAAGTCACAGAGAAAAAAGTACTATACTTACATTTCACAATGGACGATAATCCGTCATTAAGTGAGGAAGTAAAGAACAGATATAAAGCATTATACACTGGAGTATTCTACAAACGATATATATTAGGCTTATGGGTAGCTGCAGATGGAATAGTATATCCAATGTTTGACCCAGATATACATGCAATTACAGTAAAAAGAAACTGGACTAGAATATTTGTAGCAGGAGATTTTGGTATTCAAAATGCTACTACATTTGGAATATTTGGATATTATGCTCCAGAGCGTAGATACCATCAACTAGCAAGTTATTATCATAGTGGTAGAGATGAAGGACAAAAGACTACGAAAGAATATGCAGACGATTTAGTTAGATTTTTACAAGACAATTTAGTAATGCCAGAATATGTTGTACTTGACCCAAGTGCTGCTCCAATGATAGTGGAGTTAAGAAAGCATAGTTATTTTACTAGACATAATATAGACATATTACCTGCAAAGAATAGAGTAGACTTGGGGATACAAGTTGTATCTTTTTTACTTAATGAAAGGAAATTTACACTTGACCCAAGCTGCACAAAAGACATTGAAGAGTTTACAACATACGCATGGGATAGTGACAAGCTGGATAAAGGCATAGAAGAAGTTATAAAGATAGATGACCATGCAATGGATAAAATTAGATATGCAATTATGACAGATTCAATTATAAATGGGACATTAGATAGAGAGATAGCAATACTTGAAAAGGAAGGAGAATATTAAATTGAGTGATTATAGAGATTTTAAAAATAGTTTACTTGGACTATTTGCTAATGATTTAGAGTTTAGAAAAGAATTACCTGAAGTTCAGGACTATTATGAATTTTATGAAGGTAGAAAATGGACAGGAGAAGATGATTTAACTGATAGTACTGGTCAATTATGGGCAGTAAGTAATAGGGATTATACTCCAACTAGAGAAATACGAAACTTAACTAAAAAGTTACTGAAAAAACAAGGAAGATTCATGACATCAGTTCCACCTACTTTAGTATTAAGTAGTTATGATGATAATGCAAATAGAGATGCAATAGACACAAAGAGGGGGTGCATAGAGCATATCCTAAGAGATACAAAGTTTTGGAATAAATTCGGAAAAGCATTTATGGACTGTACAATAGGGAAAAGAGTATTACTTTGTATGCTTGCAGATGTAGATGCACAAGGAAAACCTCTAGGCACAGTGAAATTTAGATTTTACACAATGCCAGAGTTTATCTATGAATATGATGAAAATGATATTGATGTATTGAAAAAAGTAGAAATCGCATATCAAGATAAATCCACAATAGGGAAAATACAACGTGACCAAAGATGGCATAAATGGACTTATGAAATGAGAGACGATGGATATTGCTGGGCCACATATAAAATAGTAGACGGTGCAAATATAACTGCATTTACTACAATAACAAATAATGTAAGTGATAATGAAGACGATAGCACAATAGAAGCCTTTGAATTAAGTACAGAATGGAATACAGGTCTACAAGAATTACCTTGCAGAGTTATCCTTAATGACGGCTTAACTGGTGATATAAGAGGATATAGTGATGTAAAAGACTTAATGGACATGGCTACCACATATAACAGAACAATATCAGATTATAGAGATGCACTTAGATTTAAAATGTTTGAGCAACCTGTATTTACTGATGTAAAATCAACCTGCTTAAAAGATATAAAAATAGCACCAAATACAATAATAGATTTAAAATCTGACCCAACACTGGGGGATGGTACTGGAAGTAATTCAGTTGCAAAATTTGGAACATTAGGAAGTACATTTAGTTTTCAAAGTGCAGTAGATAGCTACTTAACACAACTAAAAAAGGATATGTATGAGCTAATGGAACAACCAATGCCAGAGGCAATTATTGATGTACCAAGTGCAAAAGCATTAAAGATGGTGTATTATGACCTTATAACAAGATGTGAGGAAAAATGGAGAACATGGGACGAAGTATTAATATGGGTTGTTCATATGCTTGAAGTATATCAAAGTTTTGGCCTATTTAAAGATGTAATAGGAAATGAGACATTAAGTATGGAAACAACAACATATTGGAGACATAATTATCCACTTCCAGATGATGATGAATCATTAAGAACTATAGGAATACAAGAAGTAGAAGCAAATGTACGCTCACATAAATCATATATCGAAGAATTTGGAAATAGTGAAGACGCAGAAGCTGAATTTAACCGTATTATGGAAGAACAAGAACAAATTCAAAATATGCAAAATATGATGATGGGTGGATTTGAACCTGCTGACAATACTCAACCAGATGGTAATAAGGATGATAATAATGAAGATGATAAACCAGATGATGATACTAACAAAAAAGATGAAAAATAGTATATAATACTTACTATTATTTTTAAGGAGGTATTAAAAATGAGTAGAACAGAAAGAGAAAAAATGAATCATCAAGTAAAAGTGGTGTGCGATAATTGTAATAAAGACATTAAAGTAATGACAAAAGAATTATTCTATGATAGCAAAACAAAATTAAGAGTAGAAGGATTTGAATGTCCTAAATGTGGTGCAATATATGTCACTTTAATTTCAGACAATAAATTACGTGCACAAATTCATAGACTACAAGAAAAGCAAGCAGCACTTAGAAAGCTAGTGAAAAGACAAGGATATGACTATCAATTCTATGAAGATAATGACAGAAGTATTCCGCAAGATGTGGTTAGAAGATGGCAAAAGAAAATTGTAACACTTAAAGAAGAAATAGATATGATGATTGACAGAAACAAAAGTTATGAATCAGCATTAAAAGAAAAATATTTAGAACAGGAGGGAGAGGTAAGAGATTATGTCTACTCAAAAGTCAAATGATTATTTGAATAGTATAGATAGAGCTGCTAGACGTATAGCTCAAAATACAACAAAGACACAAGAACAATTAATTATGCGAGCTTATAAACAATCATTTGATGATGCATTTTCAGATTATTTAAAACAATTAGAGAAGGGTAAAACCCCTTCTCAACAGTATTTTATGAAATGCAAACTTGCATATATACAACAGCTCTATACCACAATGCAAAGTCAATCAATGATATGTAATGAAAAAATACCCAAAAGAATATTAGACCAATATGCTCAAGTAATGAAAGACATCACAAATAATAAAGATGTTATAGATAGAATTAATAAAAATGTCGATGTAACATCACGAAATATCGTTGAACAAATGACTAAAGGTGAAATATATAAAGGTGGAATGGGACTTGATAGTCGACTTTGGAGTTCAACAAATGCAGCAGGACGTAAAATAGAAGATGCAGTCACAAGTTGTTTAGCTAGAGGTATTAGTCCAGCTGAAGCATCGAAAATTATTAGTCAATTTGCAAAGTCTGGACATCATACATGGGATAGTAAAAAGATACGAGAAAAACTAGGAAGTGGATATGCCAGTAAATATGGAAAAGGTGGACTTGACTATGAAGCATTAAGACTTATGAGAACAACAAATACACATATGGCACAATTATCAGTAATGAATTCGGATAAAGTAAATCCATATAATCAATTTGTAAAATATCATACAGGTCATGCAGGAAGTAGAACTTGTTCAATGTGCAGAGATAGAGACGGAAAAATATTTCCAATACATGATGCACCTCTTGACCATCCGAATGGTCTATGCTGGTTATCCCCTGTAATGAGTAAAGACGGAAAAACAGAACTATCTTTAGCAGATATGATTGATGATATTAATGATTATTATGATGGCAAACCTAATAGTGGAGTCATGGAAAAATGGCTACAAGACAAAGACAAAACTACTAAAATAAAACCAACTCAAAAACCACAAACCGATAAAAAACAAAAACCTTCAAAACCTACAATACCAAAAGGACATTTATACACAACAGAACAAAGAGAACAAAAATATAAGGAATTAGAAACTCATGTATTTGATGGCATAGCTAGTATGCTAGAAACCGAATTGAGAGATAATAAAAATAAAGATAGCCTTATTAATTCATATGCTCAAACAACTGTAAAAGGTATTATTGGTACTTTAAAAAAATATCCGTATTCAATTCAAGATTTATATTTACATACAGCAAACCAATTAAAAATGACTTATACAGATAAGGGAGCATTTTATAGTCCAAATAAAAAAGATATTAATTTTTCAGTTAAAAAAGTAAATAACGATAAGAGAGGTCCATTCGGTACTGTATTCCATGAATGGGGGCATTTAATAGACAATCAACTTATTGCTAATACTAGATTAACTGGAGATATGAAAAATAAAATGCATAAAATATTAAAACAAGATATAGAAAATCAAATTCAATATCATATAGATACTTCAAATGTAAATAAACGAGATGCAAGAAAATTAATTATAAAGGAATTACGTGACTCCTCAGATGCAATAGCAGGTGTGTCAGATATATATGGTGGATTAACTAATAATAAAGTTACCGGATTTTGGGGGCATAAAGAAAGTTATTGGAATAGACGAGATAGAAAAGCAGAAGTATGCTCAGAAGCTTGGGCAGATATACTCCAAAGTTATGGAATAGACAAACAACATGAATATGTGTCTACCTATTTACCAGGAGGAAAAGCATTCGTAGAAAAAACTGTTGAGGAATTAATTGAAAAAATAAAAAGAGGTGAAATATAATGAAGGAACAAACAAAACAAAAATTAGAGCAATATGAAGAAAACTTTGACGACATATTTCCATTAATGCAATACAGTTTTACAGAACAAGAAATAGTAAGTATAATAAATAAATGTATTATAAATAATAAACCAGTAGAATATTATTATCCATTAGATGATGACGTTATATATTAGATTATTATAGCTAGGTACACAAGTATCTAGCTATTTTTATGTTAAGTTAACAAAATATTCATATTTCATATAATATAGTTAGTAGTAGACCTGGGCTACTGTAAAAATCCCTTGTATCGTTAAAGTTACCTTGCTCTTTTCAAAAGCATTGTATAAGGAGGTATTAAAATGAGTAAAGATATTAAAGATTTCTTGCAAGGAGTAGACAACGCAGATGCCGTTGCTAAAATTATATCTGATAACTTAAAAGATGCGAAATGTAAATTATTTATAGATGATGGAGATAAGAATATCTATGTACCTAAATCTAGATTAGATGCAAAGATAAGCGAATTAAATACCGCAACTCAAACAATAACTACATTAAATGCATCAGTAAAGACTCTTGAAGCTCAAGTTAAAGACGACGATAAAGCTAAAGAGACTATAAAAGGTCTTCAAACTGACCTGGATAATTATAAGAAAGCATTAAAAGATAATCAAATAGATTCAGCACTTCAAATGTGTGCATTAGAACACAAGGCTCATGATGCTAAAGATTTAAAAGGATTTTTAGACATGGGCAAAATATCAATTAGTGAAACTGGCGAAGTCATAGGTATGAAAGAGCAAATAGAAAATTTGAAAAAAGAAAAAGCATATCTATTTGAAGCTAGTGAACCAGATAATAGTCAACAAAAACCAGCATCACCTTTCAATGGTACAGGCGTACCTGGAAAACAGGCAAACGGATTTGTATTCAATTCACAAACAGCACAACCTGGTGATTTCGGTAAAATGTTAGCACAACAAAATGGAGTGCCAAAAGCACAAGAAGGAAAGGTAGTAGGACCCGAATACTTCTTTGGCGAAAATCAATAATTAATTAAGGAGGAATAAAAATGCCTAAATTACAACAAAGAAAATATTTAGCACCAGAACCACAATTTTTAGCATTTCCAGACCATTATGTAAATGTACCTGGAAAAATAGAATTTGCAGAATTAACAAAATTATATGCTACATTGTCAACTGATGAAAAGAAAAAATTAGCAAATGTGTATACAGACGCATCAAAAGTATTACCAAGAGGGTTAGTAGTTCATATAGACGAAGATGGTAAAGTAACTGCTCCAGTGGCAGGTTCAGAAACAGTTACTGCAGTAAAACCTAATGCAGTATTATTTGATACTATAGAATTTGGTAAATATGACGCTGCTACAGATACAGCAGTAAATGCAGCTATATTAGTACATGGATTTGTAAGAGCTGATAGATTATTCGGTTCTGAAAAAGCTAATTTAGACAATGCGATGGTATACGTAGTAAGTAAATAATAAGGAGGGAAAATAAATGGCTATAATAAAAAATTTATTCGATTATATAAACGCAACTGATATAGCTGCATATGTAACAGAAAAACCAGAAAATAAAATCCCTTATTTTGCTGAAACATTATTCCCAGCTCAAAGACAGTTAGGTACAGATATATCTTGGTTAAAAGGAGCTAATGGCCTTCCAGTAGCTATCCAACCAAGTGAATATGATGTAAAAGCAAGATTAAGAGAAAAAGAAGGATTTGAAGGCGTAGCAACTGAAATGGCATTCTTCAGAGAAGCTACTAGAATCGGTGAGAAAGACAGACAACAACTTAACATGTTATTAAACAACCCAGAACAACAAATGGCAATGCCTATAATAAGAAACATATTTGACGAAGTTTCAAGATTAGTAGAAGGTGTTAGAGTACAAGGTGAATATATGAGATGCCAATTATTAACTGGTGGAAAAATAGATGTTACTTCTGCTGATGGTAGAGTAAAATATGTGTATGACTATGGACAACAAAATCTATTCAAATGTAAAAAAGGTCAAGATGCATGGGGTGAAGCAAATGAAGCAGCTGACCCTGTAAGAGATATAATAGCTTGGTGTGATTATATGGAAACATTAAGAGGAATAAGACCTACAAGATTAGTAATGAATAGAAATACTTTCTTAAATATGGTACATTCTCCTAAAGTTCATAAAATGATGTATCCAAATGATTCAGCACTTAATTATTATGTAACTGACCAAAATGCTAAATCATTTATAGAAACAACTACAGGTTGTACTATATTTGTATATGCTAAGAAAATAACAACATTATCTCATGATACAGGTATAGCAACAGGAACTCCAGTTGACTTAATCCCAGATGGAAAAGTTGTTGTATTACCACCTAGAGCTTCATTAGGTTCTACTTGGTATGGTACTACTCCTGAAGAAAGTGACCTTATGACAGGTTCAGATGCTCAAGTATCAATAGTAAATAATGGTACTGCAATAACAACTTATAAAGAAAAACATCCAGTACAAGTAGTTACAGTTGTATCAAGTGTTATGATACCATCATTTGAAACAATAGACGATTGTGCTGTTGCAGATGTTACTAAAGTATCTGAAGATACAAGTAACATGATAAAATAGTTTGCTCATTTTTAATATACATAGCCAAGGGAGGGAATGAGATTAAACCCATTCCCTTGGCTTTTACATTATGGAGGTGAGTAAGTTGCTAAGTGTAGAAGTACTAAAAATTATGTTAATGGAGGATAGCAGTCCATTACTTACAGACCAACAACTAGAAATGTTAGCTGGAACATATGATAATATTAATGAAGCATGTTACTATGGATGTTTAATGAAAGCAACTTCAGCAAATAGCTCACTTGAAAATATAACAATAGGACCTATTTCCATTGAAAGTACATCAAGTGATTTTTGGCTTAAAATGGCAGATGGATTTTATAGAAAATTTTTAAGAGACCAAAATGATATAGGGTTAACAGGCATGACAATGAGGCGTTCAGATGAGTTATGATTATAAGCGTTTATTGCCAAGAATACAGAATATCATTAACAAGTATGGAGTTGATTTAGACGTATATCGAGATGTATATACAACAGAGATAGGAGTTCAAACGTACAAAGAGACACAACTACTAACAAAGATAAAAGGTGTACTCGATAACTCAAAATCTTCTAGCTCAAAGGCAGAAACAGAAAATCAATTTCATCAATATGCTATAAATGGAACTCTATATTTTGCATATTTTGAAAATCCAAATTATTCAATTCAACCTGGAGATTACGTCATAATCAATGATAAAAAATATATATTAGATATGCCTGTTGATATATTAGAAGTCGGTCTTTTATATCAAGTCTCAGTAAGAGGTGTTAAGTATGAACGTTAATGTAGAAGTAGATGACCAAATAGTTATGCAACATCTAGAAAATATGACTGATAGATTAAGAACTCAATTAGAGGTATTAGGTAATGCAACAGGTCAGAAAATACAACAATATGCGCAAGAAAATGCACCATGGACAGATAGAACAGGAGCTGCTAGAGAAAGACTGAAATATAATTCTGATATAGATGAAAATGGGTTAGTTATATCAATATTTCATCAAATGGAGTATGGGATATATTTGGAATTATGTAATAATGAAAAATATGCGATATTAAAAAATGCCAGAGATGCTACATTGCCAGAATTCATAGAAGCTGCTAAAAGATTAAGATTATAGGAGGATATAATGATTAGAGAGACATTACATTCACAACTAAATAAAATACTCCCAACCTATTCAGTTGGATTTGATGTTAGCACAATAGAAAAAGATTGTTGTATTCTTAGAAAAAATATAGATTTAGTTGCTGTATCAAATAGTAACGCAGGTTGGGATAGTTGGACTATTGAAATATATTCTAAACGAAGTCCATTAAGAGTAGATGAATTAATACAATTAATTATAAAACAACTTGAAAATACTACAGCCGAGTTAGTTTACGGAGGTGGAGCAGAATATTTTGACAGACAATATCAAGCCTTTTCTTCAAGTATTCAAGTAAGAACTCCAAAAACATTCGGTATAAAAAATACAAATTAAGGAGGTTAACAAATGGAAATTTTATATAATATAGAAAGAGTAGATTTAACTGAGTTAGACCCATCAACAGGTAAACCTGCAACTGGTGAAACTGCAATAAAAACTACTATAAAAACTGCTAAAGAAGCAAAACTAGCCGCAGTTATATCTGAAGGGGCAGAAGAAATATTAAGAAATGCAACAAGTATATTAGCAGTAGTAAGAGAAGACGATTTATTATATGGATATGACTTTACATTCACTGATAATACATTCGATATAAAAGCTGCTCAATTAGTTGCAGGATATGTAAAAGCAACAGGAACAGGTGCAGGAGAAAATGATTTACAGACTCCAATGATGGCTCAAGGAAATCAAGGTAAACCTTTCATGGCTGAGATATATGTAGCTAACTATGAAGGCGATTCAATAAAAAATTATTGCAAAATAACATTAAATAAATGTCTTGGTAAATTCCCAGATATGACAGTAGGTTCAGAATTCTATGCACCTGAGTTTTCAATAAAAGCTAGAGAAAATACAAAAGCAAGCTTACCTATAAAATCTATTGCATGGGTAGAATCATTACCCAGCTAATGTCTCACCTCATCAAAGTGATGATGTCGAGGATGAGACTAAACCAGTAGTTCAACTTGATAAATAATAGGAGGTATATTAAAAATGAGTAAAGTAATAAGTGCAGAAAATTTTAGAAAGAAAGCGACAAGAATAATCTCAATTCCTGGATTTACAGATGATGAATGTTTTGATGTTATGATAAAATCTGTATCAGTAACAGACATGCTAGTAAATGGAAAACTTCCAAATTCACTTATAAAAATAGTATCTGATATGTTTAAATCTAATAACGTTAACGTAAGTAAAGATGGAGAATTCAGTGGCGACACAATGGAAATGCTAGATGACCCTGATAGACTAAAAGAACTTATGAATATGATGAAAGTAGTAGCAAAAGAGGCATTAGTAGAACCAAAATTTGACGATATAGCAGATGTAATAACAACTGAACAAATACAAAAGATATTTGAACAAGCATCAGGTGGTGTAAATAAAGTAATGCCCACTGGTAAAGAGTAGAAAGGTACTAGATGTTATATCAATAGCAAAGGTCTTTAATACTCTACCTAGTGATGTTATAGGGTTAAGTAAAGATGACCCATACACAAGATATTGTTTTGATGAAGCATGTACATATTTATATAGTATGATGCAACCAGACAAAGATGGACATACAAAAGAACCAATATTTGAGGAAGATAGAAAGAAAATAGAAACTAAATATAATAATCCAGGTTTAGATTTATTATTAGGTAAAGAATAAGGCTATGAGGCTATTACAGCCTTATAGCTTTTTTAATATAAATGGAGGTGAATATTATGGCAGGGACAGATTTGGGGACTATCGTTGCACACCTTAGATTAGATGTACAAGAATTTCAGAATGGTATACAACAAGCACAAACTCAACTAAATGAAGCAAGTAGTGGTTTTGAACGTATATCAAATGCAGGTAGAAGACTACAAGGAATAGGAGCAGGATTAACAGCTGCCGTTACTGTACCAGTAGCGGGTATAGCAAAATCTGCATATGAAGTAAATAAAGCATTTCAATCTTCAATGTCAAATGTTCAAGCATTAAGTGGTGCAACTGGAAAAGACTTACAAGACTTAACTAATTTAGCAAGAGAAATGGGAGCTACTACTCAGTTCAGCGCCTCAGATGCAGCAGATGCCTTAGGCTAAAAAGAATTTTATTACGCTAATACACTTAGTAATAAAATTGTGGCGACTATGGTGAAAGCTTACAAGTAGACCATAGTGAATGAGAGGGCAAAATCGGTGAAGGGTGTAGTGTCCTAATACCGAGATAACTTATAAGAGTAACGTCTATAAGTATTGTAACGAGTGGAAGATGAAACTTTTTATTTGAGATAATAAAAAGAATATAATTTTTCCAAGAGTGTCCTCTATCAGTAAGCCTTGTATTATGAAAAACGAATACAAGTGGTAAAAGTGTACTCTAGACTGGGTTGGAAATAACCAACCGATGAAAATGAGGGAAACCTCCAGAGGTCAAGATAAAGAACTTGACGATAATCACAATCGACATGGCATTAGCTGGTTGGGATGCGCAACAATCAATGGATGGTTTACCTGGTGTGCTAAATCTAGCAGCTGCATCAGGTATGGAACTTGCAGATGCCAGTGATATGGTAACCGATTATTTGTCAGCATTTGGTGAAGGTGCAGACCAAGCAGGTAGAATGGCAGATGTACTTGCATACGCTCAAGCTCATTCAAATACTACAACTGCAGGTCTTGGGGAAGCATTTAAAAACTGTGCTGCAAATGCTCATGCTTTTGGACTTGATATAGAACAAACTACTGCATTAATAGGAAAACTATCTGACCAGGGGCTAAAAGGTAGTGAGGCAGGTACAGCGTTAACAGCAGTAATGCGTGATATAACTCAAAAAATGAAAAATGGGTCAATACAAATAGGTAAAACCGCAGTTTCTGTACAAGATTCAAATGGTAATTTCAGAGATATGACGGATATATTAGCAGATGTAGAAAAAGCTACTAATGGTATGGGAGATGCTCAAAAGAATGCCGCCTTGATGGGAACATTTACTGCCGACTCAATAAAAGCATTAAACATATTATTAAATACAGGTAGCGGAAATGTAAAAGACTTTGAAAAAGCATTGAGAGGTAGTAAAGGGTCAGCTGAGGAGATGGCTAAAACTATGAATGACAACTTAGAAGGTGACTTAAAGAGTATGAACTCTGCGATTGAGGAATGTTATCTAACTATGATGGAAAAACTAGACCCAGTATTGAGATTAATAGTTCAAGGAATTACAAAACTTGCACAGGGATTTGGAAAAATTCCACAGCCTATAATGATAGTCATAATGAGTATAGCAGGCATACTTGCGGTACTAGGTCCATTATTATTAATAATAGGTACTGTAATGACTCAAGCTGAAAAATGTGTTCAAGTTATAAATAGATTTAGAGCATTTAGAGCAGCAGGTGGATTTGCTCGAGTATTTAGTATAGCATTAAATGGAGTACGAGCCGCATGTACGAGAGTAGTTAGTATTATTACAGGTACAGTATTACCTGCATTACAGTCTTTATGGGCAGCATTACTAGCAAATCCAATAGTACTTATAATAGCTGCGATTGTAGCACTTGTTGCAGGATTTACTTATTTATGGAATCATTGTGAAGGATTTAAAGAATTTTGGATAAAACTATGGAAAGATGCTTTGATGGCTATTAAAAGTTTTTCTCCAGCACTAGCAGGAGTTTTCCAAGGTATTGGAAATGTTATATCTGGATTTGTAAATATAATCCAAGCAGTATTAGGTGGCATTGTTGACATCGTTAAGGATATATTCTCTGGTGATTTTGATAAGGTAGGCGAAGACTTTATCAAAATGGGACAAAAAATATCGGATGCAGTTGATAAAATATTTAAAGGATTTGGACAAATAGCACAAAATGCCATGCAAGCACTACAAGATGTATTCATGAGTGGACTAAATACATTATTTGACCCAATTATAAATTGGGGATATTCAATATCAGGTGCATTAGGAGATGCAATGGTCGATTTATATGCCGTATTTGAAGACCATTTCAAACTTATATTCGACTATCTGAGCGACTTAGGTTCTATTTTAAAGGATTTATTCTCAGGTGACTTTGAAGGCGCTCTACAAGGCGTACAAACACTATTTTCGCATTTGGGTGAAAATATAATGACTATACTTCAAGATTTAGGATATCTTATTGTTGATATATTTAGAACTATAGGTCAATTAATAATGGGAGCATTAAGTTCCGCATGGAGTTCAATAACAAGTTGGTTTAGTCAATTAGGTTCATTTATACTAAATGCACTATCCAATGCAGTTAGTGCTATCGGAGATTTCTTTAATAATCTACCAAGTATGATAGGTAATGCTATTGGAGTTGTAGCCGGTGTTATCGCAAGTGCAATAGTTAATGGATGGAATTTTATAACACAAACAATACCTACATACTTATCTCAACTTGGTGAGTGGTTCTCACAACTTCCAACAGTTATAGGTCAATGGCTAACAGATACGTATAATAAAGTCACAGAATGGGCAAGTCAAATGGGAAGTAAAGCTCAAGAAGCTGCTCAACAATTTATAGAGAGAGCATCAACATGGTTTACACAATTACCTTCAAGAATAGGTAATTGGTTATCACAAACATATAATAGAGCCGCCCAATGGGCAAGTCAGTTACCTGGTAAAGCACAACAAGCAGGTTCTCAATTTGTAAGTAGAGCAAGTGCTATGTTATCTCAATTACCAGGGCGAGTATGGAGTTATCTTTCAAGTTGTATATCAAGAGCAATATCATTTGCATCACAATTTGCTAATAAAGGACTTCAAGCTGCTAACAACTTTAAAAATAAAATAATTAGTGGACTTCAAAGTATTCCATCAAGAGTTGCAGGGATAGGTAGACAAATAGTTCAAGGGCTATGGAATGGTATAAAAGGAGCAGGTGGATGGTTACGAAGTCAAATAAGTAGTTTTGCAAGTAGTGTAGTATCTGGATTTAAATCATCATTTAAAATACATTCACCATCAAGAGTTATGAGAGATGAGGTAGGTAAATATTTACCACAAGGTATAGACGTAGGTATTAAACTAGGAAGCAAAGATACATTAAAGGCAGTAAAAGATTTCTCAAATCAAATAATAGAAACAGCTAAACTTGGTGATATTACTCAAGCAATGTCTATAAATACAGGTGATGTGAGCACTCAAAATATAATTCAATCAGATAATACTGTAGCTGCGATAGATGAATTGAGAAGGACTGTACAACAACAAAATACTGAATTTGACTATAATAAACTAAAAGATTGTTTTGTGTCAGGTGCTAGAAATATAGATTCAACTATACTAATGGATAAAGAAGTTGTAGGTAGAAAAGTAGCAGCACCTGTAAAAACACATAATGACACAACAACAATGCGACTAAACAGATTGGAGGGTATAACACAATGGTAAATTATTTCATGTTCAATAAAAGTGAAATAAATGAATTGTATCTAGTCACAGATATATCAAGAGTGTTATTACCAAAAAAGAAAATAGAGACTCTAGATATAGCATCTAGAGATGGTGAAGTATTCAATGGGAGCAAATATGCTCCTATTGAGTATAACATAACTATTTTAGTGACTGGTAATGATGAATTTGATTTACAACAGAAAATACGTGATTTAAAAAATTTATTATATAGCAAAGTACCTGTGGAAGTTAGATTATTAGATGAGACAAAGTTTTCATATGGGATAGTAGATGACGATATAGATTTAGAGCCAAAATCAGCATTAGATATATTAGCAAAAATACATCTAATTTGTCATATGCCATTCTTTTATGACGTAGACCTAAAAGTAGCTGATAATACTCAAAATAATACATTAGTAACTTTAGAAAATATCGGAGATGTAGAGACAAAACCATTTTTTACAAATGTATTTTCAAATAATGCAAATTTCTTACAACTACAAAATCAAGTAAATAAGCAAACTATATTAATAGGGGATTATCCAAGTTTAGAACTTCAAAATAAAGATTCAAGTTCAACCGCACTAAATGACCCATGTACAACAACATCAAATTGGGTTAGTTCAACTGTACCTATTGATAGTAATAGAAGTAGTGGTGGAACTCTAGCTGTTACGAATGGAGGTTCTGGATTATGTATAGGGACTTTACCTTCCAGTGGTTCTACAGATAGTAATGTATGGAAAGGTGTGCAAGTTAGACGTAATTTAACAAATGCACTTGATGATTTTAAACTAGAGGCATATTTTACGATGACATCCACTGGTCAAAATGGTGACCCCACTATAGTACCCGTCGACAAAGAAACAGTATATGCAGGAGGTACAAAAACTATTTATGAAGTTAAATCAAAGACTCTAAACTGTAGAACAGGACCAGGTACTTCATACTTATGTGTTGGTACACTGAAAAAGGGGACTAAAATAACAGATTATCAAATAGTTAATGGTTGGCTAAAATTTAAGAAATCTTCAATAAATAATGGGAACACTGTATATTGCAACAAGAATTATTGCAAGACACAGACTGTGTCTACTACTATTACAACTACTAAAAGAAATGTAGTTGTAAAACAGGCTACTAGTATAAGAGCATCAGCTTCAAGTGATGCAACTTCCTTAATAGTTGTTCCTAAGAATGGTGTTGTGCGAATAATTTCAACAAAACAATATTCTAATAAAGATAGTGATGGTGTTGTTAGAACTTATTATAAATTAGCTACACCTTATAAAGGGTATGATGGTTATATATGCTCAGGAAACTTATATGAAATGACTGACGACCCTATTATATCTATTACTTATGATACACCAATCGAAACAGCTGACGATAAAACTGGTATTTTAGAATTATATGGTATGGGCGTAAATGGAGAAAGGATATTTAAATTCGAAATGTGTGATGACCAAGAATATTTCGAATACAACTGTCCAAAAGTTTATGTAGGGTTAAAATGTGAATATCAGGACGAGACAAAAGTCAAAAAGCCTAATAGCTACACATCAACAAATAATAATGAAGTTAAAGTTACAAATTATATGTCAGGCGTATTAGGTAACTGGAATGACTTTTACGGTAAAATAGCTATTTCTAGAATAAAAGATAGTGCTGGTAATCATGTATGGACTGTATCATTGAACAAATTATCAAATGGTACAATAATAGCAAATAAAAAATTTACAAAAATAATTAATAATACAGCTACTGAAAATCTATCATATTTTGTATTATATCTAGGTACATATGGCACATTAGATAAAAGTGCAGATATGGCACTTAATAGCTTAAAGGTACAAGGTGTTGAAATAGTAGATACAACAGTTAATAATAAAATAGAATTTCATGAAGGTGATGTAATTGATATAGATTTTGAAAATAGAAATGTGTATTTAAATCAAGAATTAAGAAATGACTTAGTCGATATAGGAAGTTATTTCTTTGATATAGAAAAGGGTATAAATCCAATAAAAATATTTACGAATGATACTAAAATTTATTCAAGTGGTATTATTCAACAGAAATGGATAGGAGCTGAATAGATGTGCAAATATATGTATTAGATAATAGAAAATATAATATAGGCTCAATAGATACAGATAGTTCTAATATGTCAAATGACAAATTTATTCAGTATCTAGATACAGGAGCATATACTTATGAATTTGATATTATATTAGATAATAATAATTCGCAGTTATTAGAAGAAAAAAATTATCTAGTATTCTACTGGAGAAAAAAATTAAAGATGTTCCAAATAGAAACTATAAAAGATACAGAAGGTATTTTACATGTTACTAGAAATGTGTATGCAGTTCCATGCACATTAGAGTTATATCAAAATCATGTAAGACCTATAGTTATTGAAGGTACTATAGAAACTTGTTTAACAAGTATTCTACAAGACACAAATTTTAAAGTGGGTAATATTTCACCTTCATTAGCTAATGTAGGAAAAAGTATGAATATAACTTCAATAACTCCTGTTTATACTGTGTTACAAGACTTAATTGCATTATTTGATAATATTGAATTGAGTATTAGAGTTGAATGTAAAAGTAGTATAAACGCAAAATATGAATTTTATATTGATGTATATGATAATGGAGAACTTGGTAATAAAACTGATTTACGTATTGAATATGATTGGAATGAATATGGACTTAAAAAAGAAAGTGATGGCAGTAATTATTATAGTGGATTAATAGCTCAAGGAAAAAATGGAATTACTTTCTCTGATATTGCTTGGGACATATATAGAGGTGACCCACTTAATAAACCACTTGGGCAAGATTATTTAGTCGACCCTCAAATACATGAAATTTATAATAATGGTGGGAAGTATATTTTAGGTGCTTACAATTCAAATACAGCATCCACTCCAATAGATTTACTTTGGGAAACTTATGAAAAACTACAAGAAGTAAAAAGTATAAAAGTTAACTTTGAAGTACCTATATATCTAGAAAAGTCAGAGTATGAGAATATAGAAATAGGAGATACGGTTGCTATTTTTAACCCAAAATTCAATCCAGACATTACGCTATCAGCTAGAGTTGGTACTTTACAAATATCATTTACCGACCCTACACAAAATAAAATAACATTAAGTAATTATAAGTCTGTAAAATCTAAAATAAGACATTATTCAAAAGATGACATAATAAATGAAGCAGTATCAAATATATTAAATTTAAGAGTTGGGAAACTAACTCCAGCAGATAGATTAGCAATACAAAATTTATTAGCAAAATTAAATGTTGATAAAGAAAATATGGATAAAATTATAGATGATTTAATAAATAAATTAAAACCAGATATTCCTCAACTACCCGATGACATTGGAGAAGATTTAGAAGATTATACAGCTATTAAAATAAATACATTAGACAAAGGATTATGGCTTGGGGATAAAAGAATATATGATTTGAAAAATTATGGGGTCATAAAAATATCGGAACAGCAGGATGGAGATATTACTACAGATACGAAAGCATATGCAGAGGCCATAAAATATTATTCAAAATTTAATTTAGGTAAAAAAGTAACTGACTCTGAATTTACTTCAATAATAAGTTCCTCTAATAAGTATAAAATACCTACTATTGTAAATTATTGGGCGCCTAAATTTGGTCTAGACCCTTATATAGTTTTCATGTGTATCTGTGGAGAATCAAGAGGCGTTCCTACATCAGCTACTTCATATAGTGGTGGAGGATATGGACTTATGCAATGTGAAAGAAGTGTATATTTTAATAAAAAGCAAACACTAACTTTTATTGATGGGACTGCAAAATCATTTACTCCATCGTATTCGACTATGCAGCCTTATAAAGGAGGTAATACTACTATAAATGGTGTTACTGTAGATAAGAATATATCTAATCAGATAATGTTTGGATGTCATGAGTTACGATATTCAGCAGACTGGTGCCACTATAATATATTTGCTATGTTGATAGGTAATAATATGGGAATAGGAGCAGCAGCTTGGATAGTAAATAAATATGTAGCTGAAAAATACGGATTCACATTTAAGAATAGTTATTTAAATTTTTATAGTCTTCCACTTGATTATCGAACTAAATGTTATGAAGTACTTGAAAGTGGTACAGGGGATTTTGCCTCATATCGTAAAGATTGGGTAGATTACAGAAATTCAATAGGTAAACCAGCTGGAACAGTTGACAATATAGAAAAATATTTATGTTTTTATAAATCAAATAATGGAAGTCTTCCATATATATTAGATAAACAAGGTAAGAAATATGGACTTGGAGTCAGTAATACAGGAGATAGTAAACCTGGTCAACAAGAAACTACACAACCTACAGGGTCACAAGTAAGAAATATAATAGTAGAAACCGCAAAGAAAATAGTGTCACAACACGTTGACCAAAAAATTGCAACTTATGACCAAAGTAATAGAACAGTAAACTTCAAAAAACCTAATAAATATCGAGGTACTTTATATGGAATTAAAAATCCTATTTGTTATGATTGTTCTTCTCTAGTATCTTGTTGTTATTTAGAAGCAGGTATGAAGTCTGTATATAATAAAGGTTGCTATGCTGGAACACTAGTAGCTGGAGCTACAGCAAAATCTGGTTATATGATGTGGAAAGTAGATAGTGCAGGGATAGCAAAAGCAAAACCTGGGGATATAGTAATGGATGCTAATTTTACAGTTACATCATCAAATTTAACACGAGCTAATATGATAAAGTTAAATAAAACTCACCACACATTAATTTATATTGGAGATGGAAAGGTTGCGCATGCTAGTAAATGGGCATATCATCCAAATGCTATAAAAATATCAAATATTAGTTATTATCAAAATAAGGGTTCTGCATTCTTTTTACGTCCTTATGAGTTAGTAGAAAAAGATAAATTAGTATCAACTACAGAAAGTACAGGAGCAGCGGGTGAGATAATCCAAGACGACCAAATAGTCCAAAATAAGGATTTAAATGCATTTACAGCAAAAGGTGTTCCAGGTGCAACAGCAGATTTATTCCATGAAGATAATACCTTAGTATCTTATATTCAAGTAGGTGAAACTACAGATACATTACCTTACCCTACTCAACCAGAATACATATTTTTACATTTTGGAATACCTCATGTTAGTGTAGATGACGCACAGAACGTGATAAACCTAATAGAAACACTATTATATAAATATCCAAAAACACCAATCTTTATAGCGAAGGAATGGCATGCAACATCTGTATTAGCTGATTATTCTACTATTAACACTAATGTTGATGAATATAATGCAATATTAGAAACATATGCAAATTCTACACAATATGTAATATTCTTAGATGTAGGAAATGTACCAGCTACTTCAGATGGATACACTTGTTCAAATAAAGCAAGTACTCAAACTTATTATAATCAAGTGAAAACTGCTATAAAAAATAAAGTAATTGGCTATACACCTTCAGAAGATACAAAACCTGAAGATACTGCCAATAATGTTGAGTATGTATTAGAATTTAAAGATAATAAAGACTTTGGACTTGTTAAAAGTATATTCATTAAATTTTATTCAGCAGTCGCTAAAACATTCTGGGCAAGATATAAATTTAGAACACAAAAGGATACAGAGCCAACAAAATTTACACATAGCAATATCGTATATTATACTGGAGATGATTGTTCTAATGGAGCATTAATATGTAAAGCAGATACTGAATATACTATTTTATGTCTTTCAAACCCTGACACAACTAATCAATACAATGGTAAAAAATATATTGGAGTTGTAACGGCAAATCGTGGAGATGGTAATTATACAGATTGTGGAAATTTTATAGGTAGAGATAAGATGATTGAGATAGCTGAAACATATTATACAAATCGAACTAAATTTGTATACAATACAAAAACACCATTAACGTATACAAACCCATATAAGAATAGAGCTAAATGGAAAGATAGTGATGGTAAGTATCATATAGATTGTTCAACTTTTGTTGCTTTATGCTGTAAGGGTATTCCTTATGAAGAATCACCATATGCTAAAAAATGGACTTCTAGAGATAAGAAAAGTTCAACGCTAACTTGGGCATTCAATCCAGGAAGAACTGCTGCTGATATAGCAGAATATTGTGTATCAAAAGGTTGGGTAGCTACAGGAATTGACGTTGAAAACTGGACTAATATAGAAAAAGGAGACCTTATTTTCTGGGATAGAGATGGAAAGGATTTAAATAGATTCATGTCAGTTTCTCATGCCGGTATATGTAGTGGATTTGATGCCGATGGAGATGCAACTACGATAGAAGTAACAACAGTAACAAATGCAGTATATAAAAGAAAGTTAAAGGATAATAAACCTGGAAATGTTATATTAGTATGTAGAATAAGAAAGGATTGATAATATGGCTAACTTAGAGCATATATTAGAATTAAATAATAAATATAAAAATTCCTATGGTCAACTTGAGAAAATTCTACTAGATATACTAGAAAAAGGAGAAATATCTCAAGACGACATAAAAGATATGGAAACTTCTTTTGAACAAGAGACCGAGGATTATAATAAACTTAATGCAGCACAAACAAAATATCAAGATAAAAATTTCCAAGAACAATTGGACGATTTAAAAAATAATAAATTAGATATGAATATAGATACGGTTGTTGATTTACTTACAAATGGCGGTAGAAGTACCGCCCTCTCTGTAGGTGCTGATGGTACGATAATATTGAATGCAGCAACTTTATCAGAATTAAATCAAGTTAGATTAACAGTAGATGAACAAAAGAAAAGAATAGATGGAGTTATAGCAGATACAGAAGTAGAACAAGCTGATGGGAATAAAGTTAAATTAAAAGTTCTATATTCAACATTATCTCAAACTGTAAATGGCTTAGAGTCAAATGTCGGTACTATAGAAGGAGTAGCCAATGATGCTAATTCAAAAGCAGAGGCTGCTATTACAAAAGCATCACAATTAAAACAAACAGTCGATGGTATTAAGTCCACTGTAACAAGCACTACTACTGTAGTAAATGGCTCTATAAAAGAAACTTATAACGAATTCTATTTATCTGACAGTAATACTTCTGCAACTGGAGGCACTTGGTCTACAACTGCACCCGCCCCACAAGCAGGTAAATATATATGGTTAAGAGATGTATATGTAACAAACAAAGGCGATAAAACTTATGGTAACCCAGTATGTATTACTGGAGCTAAGGGAGATAAAGGTGACCGAGGTCTTCAAGGAATACAAGGAGAAAAGGGCGAACAGGGGGTACCTGGTAAAGATGGAGATGGGCGAACATCTTATTTCCACATTAAATATAGTAGTGTAGCTAATCCAACTTCCAGCAGCCAAATGTCAGAAACACCTAATGTTTATATAGGAACTTACGTAGACTTTGACCCTTCAGATAGTACTGACCCTTCTAAATATACATGGTATAGATTTCAAGGCTTACAAGGTGAAAAGGGAGAACAAGGTATACCTGGAGTTGGGACAGATGGGAAAACTAGTTATTTACACATTAAATATTCTGATGACGGGGGCCGAACTTTTACATCCTATAACGGTGAAACTGTTGGGGAGTATATCGGAACTTATACAGATTTTAATCCAACTGACTCACATAATGTAAGTAGTTATACTTGGGCTAAGATTAAGGGCGACCAAGGTACTGAAGGCGTTAGTATAGACCATGTAGCAACAATATATTTTGTATCGACTTCTAAATCTACTGCACCTACATTTGATGAATATGGTTGGTTAACAGACATGCCAGCATATCAAGAAGGTAAATTTCTATGGAGTGCCTTTAAGATTTGGTATACAGATGGTACAGTAGGGTTCACTCCCCCTCAATATTGTAGCGAATGGGAAGCTAATCATAAAGCAGAAACCGCAGTATCTATAGCTACACAAACAAGTGAAAAATTTGAATGGCTAGTAAAAAAAGGCTCTACACAATCAAGTTTAACATTGACAGATGCAACAATCGAAGCAATAGCAAACTCTGATATAAAATTGAAAGCAAAGAACATTTCACTCGAAGGTATTATTACTGCAAATGGAAGTTTTAGAATACTAGAAGATGGTAGAGCTGAAATTGATTCGTTATCTGTAGACAAAGAAATATCTACAGATATATTAACAATTAATACAATTAATAATTCAAGATATCAACAGGTATTAGATGATGATGTAAACATTACTATATATCAAAGTTGGCCAAACTCTGAAGAATTTGAGGAAGGTTCAAACTATCAAAGTTTCCATGAGTTTGCAGATGCATGTCCAAAAAACTTAAATGGTTATACTGTATATATTCGACTACTATCTAATTTGAATGAGAATGTAGATTTAACCAAATTCCATAGTGGTGTAATAAACATAGACCTAAATAATAAAACTTTATTCGGAAATTTAAACATATACAGCCCAACGCTTGAAGTTGAGTTCAAAGAAGATTCTAGTGGAATAATAATGCCTAATTATGGTATTGAAGGAGATTCGGGGAATTATGCAATATACGCAAACAATACATCATTGAGATTAAATGATATTACTGTATACGCACCAAAAAATGGAACTGGTAATAAGAGTGGAATAGAAATCGTAAGTTTTGCAAAAGCCAGAATAAATAATGTTACTTTTGTCAATTGTTATAATGCAGTAAGAGCATTTACATGCTCAAATGTGTATGTTACTAATACAAAAGGGTTAACTTCTGATTATGCATTTATAAGCAGTTCAAATTCAGTAATAGGATTTGGAACTGCAACAAACTGCGGTGGTAGTGGTGGTAAAAATACACATATTACTACTAATGGTAGAATATATGCAACAGGTTCTAAATTCAGTACTGTCTCAGTAAGTGGGGATAATATTTCATCAACAGGTAGTACTACTACTAAAACTGTTACAATTACCGCTAATTATGGAGACACTTATAGAAAAACTGTATATAATAGTTGGAAGAGAGACGGGACAGTACGTCAAGGAGACTATGGTTATGGAGATTGCGTAGGTTGTTGGTTCTTTGGTAATAAGTTAAGTGATTATGCTAATAAAAATATTAGTAAAATAGTAATTACATTTACAAGACAAAGTGGCGGTAGTTATGGAGATGTTACACATGGCGTTAAAACACATAACTATACTTCAAGACCAAGTGGAACACCTTCATTTAGAAGTGATTTTAGTAAATCTGTGTCTGTCGGTGTAGGTTCAACTGGAACGATTACATTAACAAGTAGTACAGATATATCAAACTTCATGAAAGCAAAAGGAGTTGGACTTGTACCTTCATCACAAGATAAAGCACATTATTCAGTATGTTCAGGTACTTGCAAAATAAAAATTACTTATGTTGAATAAATATAGAGGTGATATTAACTTATCACCTTTCTTTTTATATAATTAAGTATGAGGTGATTTATATGTCCGAGATAGAAGTTATGCTAAACTTATATAAAAAACAATTAGCTGACGCAATAGAAGAATGTAATCTATTCAAGGCTAAATATGTTGTTTTACAACAACAATATGAAAAATTAAAACAGGAAAAGGAGGAAAATAAAAAAGATGATAAGTAGAGATTGCATTATAACAGTAAATGGGAATAACGCAACTATAGATAGTGACATTTATTTATACAAATACGATAAAAATATTCAATTAGCTTTTGCAATAATTAATAGCAAATATATGTATGATAATGATGACTCTAATAATTTAATAAAAAGTATGCAAGCTGCCTATGCTCAAGTTAAATTTAAGAAAAACGACTCAACCGATATAGCAATAGAGTTCCCTATTCAAGCTACTAAGAAAGGAGCTGTTTTACTTACAATAAACGAAGAACTTACCGACGAAGATACTGAATTAGGTGACTATACAATACAAATAAGATTATTAGACTCTAATAAAAATTCAGTTATAACATTACCACCGGTAGAGTCTTGTATTCATATACAACAGCCTTTATTTGAAAAATTAGGAACTACTAATGTAGTAGATAATGCAGTAGTTGACCAAGCATTAACAACATATGCAGCACCGCTTAAAGCAGTAGAAGACGATGGCACTTTTGCTAAAAAAACATGGGTATCCAAAGAAAAAATAACAACTGCTGAATTAAACAGGATGGAAGATGGAATTGGGTATAATAATACACAAATTAAAGATATTAAAAGTACACAAATAATATTAGAAAAAGATGACACTTCTATGAATGGTATAGATGATACTACTCATGACACTTTAACTACTACAGACAAGCGTATTATAGGTGCTATTAATGAGGTTAATTCACAATGTAAAAATATTGTGAAACAAAAAATTGATGATATTACACTCGATAATAATATATTAACTCTATTAGCAAATAATAAAACTATCAAAACTATTACACTACCTTCTATCGACGCAGGAACTGCAAGAGAAATAGAGTTGCAAAGTAATGGAACATACATACAATGGAGATATGTAGGAGATACAGATTGGACTAACTTGGTATTATTAACAGAATTGAAAGGCGAAAAGGGAGATACTGGACTTAGTGCATATGAGTTAGCACAATCACAAGGTTTTACTGGAAATATGGAAAAATGGTTACAATCATTGGTTCCAAATATACAAATTGGGGAAGTTACAACACTTGAGAGTGGAAGTAGTGCGACAGCAAGTATTACTGGAACTGCAGCTATTCCTTTACTGAATTTGGGGATTCCAAAAGGAGCTGATGGAGCGGGCGGCACTGGTGGAAGTTCTGAAAAAGAATGGACTTTGATAAAATCAGATACATTGCAGGAAGAATGTTCATCAGTAGTAATAACAGAAGATTCAAATGGAAATCCATTTAGTTTGAACGAAATATTAATAGTTATAAAGAAAATAGTATTATCTGGAGCAACTGACCCTACGCATTTTGAAGTGGTTGTGAATGACGTAAACTTAGTTCGAGCATCACAAGCTATACATAATAGTCAACTAAGAAATTTGGAATGTAAAATTAGTTCATTTGCAGATTACAAAATTGCGAGTTTTATAAGACATTCGGAAGCTACTGGAATTAGTCCAGAATCATTTGGATTGTACTCCAATAAAATACAAGGAAAAATAACGAAAATAGAATTTAGAAAATATTTATATAATGATTGTAAGTTGGCTAGTGGATTACAATACGAAGTTTACGGAAAGTAGGTGATATAATTGTATCGAGTATGTGAAAATGGTATATACCGAGATGCTACAGCAGAAGAAATAGAAAAACTTGAAAAGATGCGACAAGAAAATCAAAATCAAGTTAAAGAGCCAACACTTGAGGAACATGTAAAACAGCTACAAAAAGAAAATCAAATGCTTACAGATTGCTTACTAGAAATGAGTGAAATAGTATATCAATAAGTGAAAGGAGAATTAAAATGATGGCAATGTTATGGGCAAATCAAATAATGTTAGGGAAAAAGGAATATAAAAATGTACCTAGATTATTAAAAGCAAAAGTTAAAGAAATATTAGTAGATGCAGGTTATGATGAATTAGTAACAGAATAGAAAATTAGAATTATGCGTCATAGTATGGGAGATGGAAATATTACGAAACAATTATTGTAATAAAATTTAAGAGTAATTATTAATTTAATTACTCTTTTCATAAAAAATAAAGGAGATGATAAAATGAGTGATAAAATGAAAATAAGAGAAGGAAAAAATGGCTATTCTTATCCTTATACTTCTCCAGATTTAGTTATAGATGAAAATGGAAAATCCACTACTACTAAATTTAATGAAATAAGTTCGCAATTTAAAGATATTGCGAATTTATTTAGTACGGAACAAACCACTAATTATTATAAAATAAAGTATGGGAATAAAGTAATAGCAGAAATACCATTAGGTTCTACTGTGCCTACTGTAACAAAATACACTATAACAAATACATTATCTAATGCAACTAACAGTAATAGTGTAACTGATATAGAAGAAAATCAATCTTATACAGCAATAATTACTGCAAATAAAGGATACGACATTAATAAAATTACAGTAACTATGGGTGGCAATGATATAACTTCAAGTGTTGTAAATGGTAATAACATAAATATCTCACAAGTTACTGGGAATATTACTATTACAGTAACTACAGTTAATCAACAAGTAGTATCATCGGCAAAAATTGTAATAGATAATAATAATTTAGAATTAAATAAAACAGAACAAGATACTATAAATGTAAGTTTAGATAAAGCTCCAAATACAAATCAAACTGTTATGTTAAATGCAACTAAAAATTTCACTACATTAGATAAAAAATCATTAACGTTTACACCACAAAATTATAATGTTCCTCAAACTGTAACCATCACAGGGAAAGATGTTGGTGTTGAACATATAGCAGTAAGTAATGGTGAAAATGTAGAAGATGTAGTAGTAGGAGTTTTAGATTATGACCCTAATATAATATATGAACCATTAACAGGAGATGAGATTACTGCTAATATCATAGGTAATAAATGTTATGTTACATCTATAAATACTACAAAAGAATATGTTTTATTTCCTAAAACAATTACTTATAATGGAAAAGCATATACAAATGTATCACCATATGGAGGATTTGGGGATACCACAAAAGCCACAGTAAAGGGTATTAAATTTGAAGATGGAATTTTTATGGATACTAATTCAAAAATTGGTTTTGGAGGTTGTACTGCACTAAGATATATAGAAAATATTCCTAGTGATTATTCCACTAATCTAGAATTTACAGGTTGTACTTCTTTAGTAAGTTTACCAAAGATAAGACATACAAAAGCATCGTTAATATCTAATCCACGAGGGGGTCCTGGTTGCCAAAATTGTTCTTCTTTAAAAGTTATTTCACAATATCCATCTACATTAACTGGAACATTATCTCAAACTTATTGGCGTTGTAATGCAGTAGAAGATATATCGAATTTAGTTATACCAGAGGGAATTACAAATTTACATGAATGTTATGCAAATATGGGTAATTTAAAAGTAGGTTTAAAAGAAATACCTTCGACTGTCACTTCTATATCACAAATATATTATGGAACATATGTAGATGAAGTAACTATACTAAATAAAGAACTTGATACATCTAATATATTTAATAACACAAAGGTAAGTGGTAATATTATTGTAAATTCATATATAGATAGTACTACTTTTGATAATATACGTTCATCTGTATGTTTGCAAGATGCAAAAGGAACTCCTAAATTATTATTCAAACCAATAGAAGGAGATTATACAAAAATATGTTGCTGGGGGGATAGTTTAACAATGGGGCAAGGTGTTACACCTAACTATCCAACTGCATTGAGAGATTTATTATCTGACAATACTTTGGTGTATTGTTATGGTATAGGTGGAAGTTCTATTGAAGATATTTCAAGTAGAATGGATACTTTCAATAAACAATTAGATGACGGGATTCATATTATTTGGGGAGGTACTAACTACTCTAATGCTATAGCTACTGTGGAAAGTTATAAAAATTATGTAAAATCTATGGTAAGCAAGTTAAGCACAGATAAATATATAATTATGACTCCTGTATATAAAAGTTATAATATTGAATATGATACTGTATTTGCAACAGAATTTGGAGAACATTTCTTCAGTTTAAGAAATTGGTTCGATAATAATAATCATACAATAGCAGATTATGTAACAGATGGAACGCATTTTAATGCAGAAGGAAATAATCTTATTGCTCAAGCTGTAAAAGAAAAATTAATTGAAATTGGATATATAGTTGCTTAATTAATTCTTTTAGTATACCCTTGTTCTAAGGGGGTAAAAGAAATGATTAATATAGATTTATTAAAAGAAAAGTATTTTTTAAATGGATATAATATTGAAACATCTAAAGACAGTTTAAAAGAAGGCAAAAAAGTAACTGTATTAAAAAGAAATTTAATTAAGAAGAATGAAATATTAAAAGGGGTGATATTAAAAATAAAAGAAGTCGTTGATTATGATAATTTTGGTATAGATACAGAGGATTTAATGTTGACTGTAATACTTGAAAATAATAAATTAATACAATTTTTATTTTTGAATGAAAATGATTATAAAGAATATTTTATATTGAAAGACTAGAATAATTTCTAGTCTTTTTTATTGTAGTTGTTAGTTCACAATTTAAAAATATTATGTACTAGTTAAAAACCGTTTGACTTAAAAGTTAGGCGGTTTTATTTACATTTTTTATGGATATAATTAACAATCAATATAAAATAATATGTTTTTTCTTACTATAATATAAGTATAAGGAGGTATTTATATTATGGGAACAGACATCATTATATTTATCGCAAGTATCTGTACTGCACTTACTATTATTGTTACAACATTCGTTAAAATTTATAAGGCAATGAAAACAGTATATGATAAAATTCATGAATTTCAAGAAATTATGGAAGAAAACACAATGTATACCCTAAAACTTGTTATTTTAAATGAAGATTTATCGCTAGAGGAGAGAATCCACGCAGGAGATAGATACATAGAATTACATGGTAATGGTTATGTACATTCAATATATGACCAACTAAAAAAGGAGGTAGAACAACAACATGAGCATGATACAAGAATTAATTAATCAAGTAGCAGGAAATATTATTCAAACATTTTTAGCAATTCTAGTAGCCTATCTAGGTATAGCTGGAAAAAGATTATATCAAAAATACATAAACACAGAAATGAAAAAAATTATAGTAAAAGATTGTGTAAAAGCAGTAGAACAAATATACACAGATATCCATGGTGACGCTAAAAAAGTACAATGTGAAAATTATATAGTTCAACTATTATATGAAAATGGCATAACTATTTCTCAAAATGAACTTGATGTAATGATTGAAGCTGCTGTTCAAGAACTAAATAAAACTTTTAAGAAAGAGAAATCAATAGGATTTAAAAAATAGGAGTTGATATAATGTCAAACAAAATAAAAAATCATAAATTAGTACATGGTTGTAAAATAGGGCATGCAACAGTTGTGTCTAATAGAATAGAAAAACCGGGTCATGCTGTTCCAGGCTATACTATGAATCCTACAAGTATAACAATACATAATGTAGGAGATGATGATGTACCAGGCATAAATTGGTACAATGCTTTAAGAAGCGCAAATCTAGGTGGTTGGCGTACTGCATCATGGCATGTCACTGTTGACTACGATAAGATATATCAATCTGTAGAATTTAATAGAGTTGCATGGCACGCTGGTGACGGTAAAAACGGAAAAGGTAATAGACATTCTATAGGTATAGAACATTGCCAATACAGTAAAGACAAAGAAAAACAAAGAAAAGTATGGGAAAATAGTGCAGCTTTATGTGTTGAGTTGATGAAAGAATATCCTGTAATAGATACAGCTCATATAGTACAGCATTACTTTTGGACGAGAAAAGATTGTCCATACTTACTACGCCATAAAAGATTTGGTTATAGTTGGACATGGTATAAGAAACTTGTTACTGATGAACAACAAAGCGTACAAAAACCTACTACAGATAAATTTACACCATATGTTGTGAGAATCATAGTAGATGAACTTAATATAAGAACAGGTCCTTCTATATCATATGAAAAAGTCGGTGAACTGAAAAAAGGTGATGCCTACACAATTATAGAAGAAAATAATAATTGGGGTAAACTTAAATCAGGAACAGGATGGATTTCATTAGGTAGTAAATATGTTGAAAAAGTATAGTAGTAATAACCCTTCAATAACGAAGGGTTATTTTTTATTTAAAAACTTTTAAATAACTGTTGTATTATTACATAGAATAATATATAATTAATATATATAATAAATAAGGAGGTGAGTATATGATAAAATTAAAATTTGACTTTGCTCAAAAGTTAAATACTAAATGGTCACTTTATATCAAAGGGGACTATAATCCTGTCATACTTGATGTAATACATTCTTTTCAGACTAGATATTACCATAGAAATAGTAGACTTTGGGAATGTAAGATAGAATATTTTCCAATCATTTTAGACAAACTAAAATATGAAAATATACAAATATGTGGTGATGTTCCGAAAAAGTTCCATAAGTATTTGAATCTACTTGATATATATGATAAATCTGATAGTGAATACTCAAGTAAAACTAAACCTTTTAAACACCAACTAGATTCATACAATTATGCGCTGCGTCATAATAAATTTTTACTCGGTGATGAGCAAGGATTAGGAAAAACAAAACAAGCATTGGACATAGCAGTAAGCAGAAAACATAAAATGAGACATTGTCTAATTGTATGTGGTGTTAACAACTTAAAATGGAACTGGTATAAAGAAGTAGAAATACATACAAAAGAACAAGCTCATATACTTGGTAGTAGAATAAATAAGAAAGGAAAGACTGTTATTGGCTCAACTTCTGAACGCCTTGCAGACCTTAAACAGATACACGATGAATATTTTATTATAACCAATATCGAAACGCTCCGAGACAAGGATATACAAGTTCAAATAAAGAAGATGAGCGATGATGGTGTTATAGGAATGACTATAATAGATGAAATACACAAATGCAAGAACAGTCAATCAAAACAAGGAAAAGCGATTCATTGCTGTACTTCATATTATAGATTAGCGCTTACAGGTACACCGCTTATGAATAGTCCTGTTGATTTGTATAACATATTGAAATGGTTACAAGTAGAAAATCATTCACTTTCTTATTTCAAAAATTTGTATTGTGAAATGGGAGGATTTGGAGGCTACGAAGTAATTGGGTATAAAAACCTTGACCAATTAGAAAATATACTTAATAAAAATATGTTAAGACGACGTAAAGAAGAAGTATTGGATTTACCACCGAAAATATATACTGACGAAATATTAGATATGGATAGCAGCCAAGACAAATTATATAAAGATGTACAAAATCAAGTGCTAGAAGATATAGATAGAATAATGTTACTACCTAATCCATTAACTGAACTAATTAGACTTAGACAAGTAACATCAAATCCTAATATATTGAGCAGTAAAAATATTACTAATATTAAATATGAGAGAATATTTGATATACTTGAATCTACTTCAGACAAAGTCATTATATTTAGCAATTGGACACAGGTAATTAATCCGTTGTATATCAAACTTAGTGACCTTGGTTATAATCCTGCAATAGTTACAGGAGAAACAAAAGAACCTATTGCAGAGATGAACAAATTTCAAAATGGTACATCATGTAAAGTAATACTTGGAACAACTCCAGCACTTGGTACTGGATATACTCTTACTGCTGCCAATACTGTAATATTTATCGACGAACCTTGGAGTAAAGCAATAAAAGACCAAGCAGAAGACAGATGTCACAGAATAGGAACTAAAGGTACTGTGAATATAATCTCATTATTATGCAAAGATACAATTGATGAGAGAATACATCAAATTATAAAAGAAAAAGGTGAGTTGAGTGACAGAATAGTAGATAATCAATCTGTTACTCCATCAGACTTAAAATATCTATTAGGAGTGTGATAATATGAAAGTTATTAATGGTAAGAAATACTATACTGCATTTGAAGTTGCTGACTTATGCAGTATAACTAGAAATACACTGATAAGATGGTATGAGTACGAAGAAACTACCGGAAGAAAATTATTACCTGATTTTATTAGAGTTGGAGGTAATCACTCTAGATATTGGTGTGAAGATGATATTGAAAAAATATTATCATTCAAAATCAATAAAGTAAAAGGTGAGATGAAAATTATATCAGATAAGTATAGTGGAAAAGGTAAAAAATAACCTCTATATGGCTCATATACATGTTATATAAGGTTACTTTATAATTTATATTGAGAGGAGAAATTACTATGAAAATAGGTACTGTAGAAAGTCAAAATAATCTTGAAACAATTTTAAGAAGATGCAATGAACTAAAGGAAAAAGAAAGAGTTATAAAATCAGAAACTAAAAAATTAGTTGACGATGTAAAAACAAAATTTGAATCTCTAGGACTTAACGAATATAATATTCCAGGTGAATTCTGTGTAAAATGTTCTAAGGTGGAAAAGACTTCTATGAACGAGGATAAATTAATAGATATATTAATTAACCTAAGTAAACTAGAAACTGATGAGAGACTCGTAGAGAGCGTTAAATCATGCATTGAGTATAAGCCAACTATTAACGAGAAAAAAGTGCAACAACTAATATATCAAGGTATTATTAATATAGAAGATATCGCACCAGCAATGGAAACTACGACTCAAACAAGATTAACATTTGGTAACCCAAGAAAAGAGGTGCAAGATGTTTAAAGAATTGCAGTCTAAAAAGAATAGTAAACAAATAATTCCTAATGAGAAGGAGTATAAGATAGTCGAATATAAATTAGAACATGCACAAGAACCTAATATGACAGAGATTAGAAAATGGTTTATTTTTAAGGCAGAAAAAATATATGGAACTAAAATGCTCGGTACTCAAGCTGTGTATTGTAATAAGACATTTAACAAACTAAAAGAAAAATATAATTTTAATAATTTAGCATTGGCTGCAAAATTAAATTTATGGCTTATTAAATATAAACAACTTGGATATACAGGTATATTTGACTTTTCTAAGCTCAATACAGATTGGATTTTGCATAACCTAGATAGTAATATAGCTAATGGAAAAGTGACATCATATCAGAATAGTAATGTTAACCAAATAAATACTGCAAGCCGAAGAATCTAAAAATGTTAACACCTCTCAATACATTGGTATTACTTAATTTGAGAGGTGTTATATCTAAAAGTTACAATATTGTAACTATTTTTAGGTTAACATTAACATTCTGAAAAAATATATAATATATACTAGTTAAACAAGTTAAACAAACCAACAAGCAATAAAAATTAAAAAAAAATAATGTTGGGGGAGAGTTATTGTGCTGACGCACCTATACTAATAATTTACAAATTTTAGTATTTTTAGTTTACACTAAAATCCATTATTAGTATATAATATATGTAACAGTTAAATAATTTAATTATTTCATTGTATTACCCCTTTTTAATTTAAGTACCTAATAACTTTATTAGGTACTTTTTATTTTCCAAATTTTAGTTAACAAATTTATCCATTTTTATATATAACATTTAAGAGGTCAAACATAAGGACTTCTTAAATAATTATAAAGGGGGTAATTCATTATGAACGAATTACAAGTATTAAATCATGAACAAACTATAAGCAGCCGAGAAGTAGCAGAAATGATGGAAAGACCACATTGGAAAGTATTAAACATGATAGAAGGAAAAGCTGGAGAAGTTGGAATTACTAAAGTTTTAACTGACAACGATTTCGTTGTGAGTGATTATTTTATAGAAGATAGCTATAAAGACGCAAGTGGTAAATCCAATAAATGTTACGAATGCACTAAAATGGGTTGTGAAATGTTAGCAAATAAACTTACTGGTGAAAAAGGTATATTATTCACTGCAAAATACGTTAAAAGATTTAATGACATGGAACAGTATATAAAATCACAAACCACAGTAAAAGTTGAAGATATTATACGTCTTCAAACATTAATTAACACATTAGAAACTCAACATCAAGAAATAGAAGAAATAAAAAGCCTTATAGGATTAAGAAGTAAAGAAGTATATAACTATGGTAATCAAATTAAAAAACATTTAGGAATTAACAAAATATCAGAAAATCCACAAGACTATGAAAACATTAAAAATATGTTTTTCTATGAATTAGGTGGTTATACTAAATGGGAACAAATTCCTTACAGTAGAGATAATATAAAATTATTACAAGAAATATGTAATGACTATAAACCACGCAAAACTCCATTATGGGATAAGTATAATGGATAAGCAGCATAAGATAGAGTTAATAAATTTAAGTACTTTTTATTTTTAGTTAACATTTTTAGTAGATAATTATATATAATATATGTAAGTAATAAATTTACTTAGATAAATTTCATAATACTTATAGCAAGTCTCCTCTTGTTAATTTATTTTAGGTTGGATAACCAGTTAAGATATCTCCCCCTTCTTAACTGGTTATTTTTTTTATATAAATTTAATAAGTGAGTTAACGTTTTAGTAATATTATTGTATATAACATTTAGAACAAACAAAGGAGGTGAAAAAGATGATAAAAAGTTATAAAGTGAGATTAGAGCCAACAAAGGAACAAATGGAAATGTTATTTAAAACATCAGGTTGTGCTAGATTTGTATATAATTGGTGCTTAGATTTTCAAAAGAAAAGACATGAGCAAGGTGAAAAATTTGTAAGTGCAATGGGCATGAGTAAATATCTAACAGCACTTAAAAAACAAGATGATTATACATGGTTGAAGGAAGTTGACAGCATGGCACTTATTGGAGCATATACAGATGCCTGTAATTCATTTAAGAACTTTTTTAGAGGAATTAAAAAGGGTCAAAAGGTTGGATATCCTAAATTTAAAAGCAAAAAACATTCAACACCTGCATTTATGCCTCACTATCAAGCTATTAAATTTAATGAAAATCAAGTTAAATTGCCGAAAGTTGGGATAGTTAAATTAAGCAGAAAAAACTATATTCCTATTGTAAAAAAATATAGTAATCCAAGAGTTACTTTTGACGGCCTTAATTGGTATATATCAGTAGGAGTTGAAGAAGCTGAAAATATTAGTCCAGAACTTAATGGAACGATAGGAATTGATTTAGGGTTGAAAGATACTGCAATACTTAGCACAGGAAAAAAATATAAAAATATTAATAAAACAGCTCATGTAAAAAGAATAGAAAAAAGACTTAAAAAGCTACAAAGACAAGTAAGCAGAAAATATGAACAAAATAGACAAGGAAAACAATATATTAAAACAAATAATATAGTAAAACTTGAAAAAGAAATAAATAAATTACACAAAAGACTTGCTAATATAAGAAATAACTACAACCACAATATAACTGCAGATATAGTCAATACGAACCCTGAAAGGATAGTAATAGAAGACCTAAATATCAAGGGCATGATGAAAAATAAACATCTATCCGAAGCAATAGGAAAGCAAGGGCTATATGAAATAACTAGACAGCTTGATTATAAATGCAAATACAAAGGTATTGAATTAGTAAAAGCAGATAGATTTTTCCCAAGTAGTAAGACATGTTCTAATTGTGGACATATTAAGAAGGACTTAAAATTAAGTGACAGAACATATATTTGTCCTAAATGTGGTACTGTAATAGATAGAGATTTAAATGCTGCAATTAATTTAGCAAATTATAAAACTGAACAATAATCATTAGCAAGATTAGTTCAGTATGTAGGGAGGTTTAACCCCGAGTTAATGCCTTTGGAGAATCATACCAACCCAAGTAGCTTAGGCAAAAGGGGATTCGTTGAAAAAGGAACCTTGTTAATTGCAATATGACAGGGATTAAAACATATCGGCAATCCTAGAGTTTATCTTATGTAAGATGTTGTAATAGACTATATTTCAATTATACAAGGATTAAAACGAACAATGAAAGATTGTGTTACCTATTATGGCATGAGTCACAGACTATATTTCAATGAAACAAGGATTAAAACTTTCTATACTCTGATACATTCAAAGATACAAGATTGGTAATAGAATATATTTCAATTAAACAAGGACTAAAACTAGAAAGTAATATACATTCATAGTTAACATTAATATATATTAATTGTATATAATACATACAATTCATTAATAGTATTATTTAAATTATTTTCAACCCTCTAGTGACTGGTAATCACTTCAGGGTTATTTTTTTTTATTAACAAAATTTACTACTTTTTATATATAAAATAGGAGAGGAGGTTATACAATGTATGATGTAAAAGAATTTAAATTTGCCCAAGATAAATGTTGGTTTAGGGAAATATGCAGTAATTATACAAAACAAACATGTAATTGTGGTTGTGCATTATATTGCCAATATTATTATCTAGTAAATCTAGCTAATATACCAGAGCAATTACAATATTTAGAAAATCAGAAATTAAGTGCTGGAGTTGATTTAGCAAAATATAAATATTTAGCTCAAGTGAAAGCTAATATATTAGATTTTGTGCAACAAGGACAAAATTTGTTCTTATATAGTAAATATTATGGAAATGGTAAAACTACATGGAGCATAAAATTAATGAGTTCATATTTCAGCAAAATTTGGTCTGGTAATGGTACAAAGTGTAGAGGACTATTTATTAATGTTGATGATTTTCTAATGAAGAAAAAATCTGCAATATCACAAAAGAATTATAGATTATTACAGATAGAGGAATTGATACCTAATGTAGATATTGTAGTATGGGACGATATAGGTTGTACAAAATTAAGTGACTATGACCATTCAATTTTATTTCCACTTATCAATAGTCGTATAAGTTCAACTAAATGTAATATATTTACTTCAAATGTCATTGATGACGAATTTGTTAATAATGTGGGTGGTAGACTTGCAAGTAGAATATTAGAAACTTCAACAATAGTTGAATTTAATAATCCACCTCAACGTACACCAAAGGGGGTCAGAATATGATAGAGTTACAATGTATAAATAATATATTAGCAGAAAATAATATAGATTCATATTTGGAAGAGGGTATTAATGCAGACTTCTTTCCTAATTATAAAAAAGAATGGGATTATATATTAGAACATTATAAGAAATATAGTAAAGTACCAGACCAAGCTACATTCCTATCAAACTTTACTGAATTTGACTTACTAGATGTATTAGAACCTCAAAAGTATCTATTAGAAAATTTACGAGAAGATTATGTATTTAGAAATGCTGCTGACTTATTCAATGAATCAGTTGAGCTGCTTAAACAAAATGCATTTGAAGGACTTAGAAATATTTTATCCAAAGGTGAGAAATTACTTGTTAATAACTCTATCACACAAGGTACAGATATAAATAATATAGTTAATCAAAAAATAGCAGATATCAATTCTAAGAAGGGTACAGAGGGTATTTTGGGTATATCAACAGGATTAAAAGAATTGGACGATATACTTGGTGGTTGGCTACCTGGAGAAGAGTTAGTAACTATTGTCGGTAGAGTAAATCAAGGTAAATCTTGGTTATTACAAAAGTTTCTAACTGCTGCACATTCACAAGGCAAAAGAATATTATTATATTCAGGTGAAATGAGTGCGATGCAGGTAGGTTATAGACATGATACACTTGCGCTAAACTATTCAAATAGGCAACTAACTAGAGGTACAATTTCAGATGTTCAGTTTTCTAATTATGAAAATGATTTGCAAGAACGAGCAAATAGTCTACAACCTTTTATTGTTGTTACTCCAAAAGACTTAGGCGGGAAATATATGACAGTAAGCACATTAAAAGCACTAATTAAAAAATATACTCCAGATATAGTAGGTATTGACCAGTTATCATTAATGGATGATGAAAGAAAGGGAGAGAATAGGAGACTACAATTAAGCAATATTACAATGGATTTATTCCGTATATCAGAAGAGTTAGGACTTCCTATACTAGCAGATGCTCAAGCAAATCGTAATAAAACTAATACAGAAGAACCTGAAAACCCAGAACTAGCAGATATAGGAGAATCAGACGCAATAGGACAGAATAGTAGTAGAGTTATATCACTTGTTCAAACGAAGTTGGGATTGTCACTACTTATAACAAAGAATAGATATGGAGAAAATAATAAAAAATTCATATATAGTTGGGATATAGACTTAGGAACATTTAGATTTGTATCAGAAGAGGGTCAAATAAAATCTGAACCTGAATTACCCTTTAAAAATAATTCAACTAATATTCCAACAGGAATTCCAGATGTAACAGATGTGTTTTAAAATTTTAGTTAACATATTTTTTCTATAATCGTATATAATATATGTAAGGAAGTTATTCCCCATTAAACTTTCTCCTTATAATATAATTTATGAGTAACCGCAAAAGGACCTTAGCTATAAGCTAGGGTCTTTTTATGTTAACAAATTGTGTAAAAATTGTATATAATATATAAATTAATAAGGAGGAGATTATATGTTTAAGACGAATGGTTTATGTGTAGATGTAGATGGGTTGACATTACTTAATGATTTACAACAAGACTTGCAACTAAATAATATACAGTTATTACATTCTATAAAACCAGTAAATGACAATATTATGATTTCTTGTCCTTCACATAAAGATGGGCAAGAGAGAAAACCAAGTTGTGGAATGTCTTTAGTTGATACACGTGCATCTGGTAAAATCATACCAGCAGGAACTGTACATTGTTTTACATGTGGGTATACAGCAGATTTAACTAGTTTTATATCTTTCTGTTTTGGTTACCGAGACGGAGGATTATATGGGAACAACTGGCTTAAGACAAAATATAGAACTACACTATTAGAAACACCTAGAGATTTGCAATTAAATATAGATAGAAGTAAACCAGTTGAAAAATATCCTACAATACCAGATACAATATTAGATAACTATGCTTATTATTGTAAGTATTTGGCAGATAGAGGTATATCAAAAGAAGTATGTAATAAGTTTAGTATAGGCTGTAATCCAGAGGACATGACTATTACTTTACCAGTTAAGGATTTAAAAGGAAATATAAAATTTATTCAAACACGAAATATAAATAGTAAATTTTATTTTATCCCTGCTGGTATAAAAAAGACAGATTTTATATTTGGTGGATATGAATGTATAATTGGGAATTATAAGTCGGTATGGATAGTTGAATCAATATTTAATGCGTTAACTCTTTGGGAGTTAGGAATACCTGCAGTAGCATTATTAGGTACAGGTGGAGGACAACAATATAATCTATTAAAAATGTTACCAACAAGGGAATTTATAATAGCACTTGACAATGATACAGCAGGAATTGAAGGCACTTACAAGATAATAAGAAAATTGAATACAACAAAGGTATTAAAAATACTACAATATAATAGTAACGACAAAAGAGACATAAATGATTTAGGAGCTGAAGTATTATCGTTGCCGTTAAATAATATTTTATAAAAATTACTAAAAAGTATTTGACTTATTACATACTTTAGTATATAATTTAAGTATAAAATAAATTAACAAATATGGGGGTTATATATTATGAAACACGAAATATTTTTAAATATTATGGATAATTTTACAGGAAAGAAAACAACTGAAGAATTAATTAACGAATATCACAAAGGCAATAAGGATGTGATAATAGCATTCGTATATGAAACAGGACATGGACAATTTAATTCAATAGCATCAAAATTTTTAGGATTAGATGAATCTACAAAAGAATCAGTTATACTTGAACAAATCTGGAAAGCCTTAGAAAATTATAAATTAGGTAGTCATGCACAACTAACAAGTCTTATTTGTACTTATATATACAATGAGTTAAGACATCTAACTCAATCAGAAAAAATGCAAAAAAGAGTATTAAATCAATGCACACATACACAACTATTTTCAGATTACTTTTCAAGTGATGCAGATGGAGATGAAGACAAAAATAGTTGTATGGGACATACTGATAGAAAAGATTTTGATGAAGTAGAGTTACGATATTACATTGATAGTATAGACATGAACGATAATCAAAGAAAGTTCTGTAATGCTTTAATAGAAGGTTGTAAACCAACTAAATCAGCTGTAGCTGCTCAAATAGGTATTTCAAGAGCAGGTGCTAATGTAATAGTAAAAGCATTACAAGATAAATTAATAGATTTAAAAGCTGTATAAGGAGGAATGAATATGGAATTAAAAGACTGGAACTTGAGTCAATTAGGAGAGGATATTTGGAAGAAAAAATATCAAAATGGTGATGAGACATTCGACCAATGGCTAGATAGAATATCAAATAAAGATGCTGATGTTAAAGATTTAATAATAAATAAAAAATTTATATTTGGTGGCAGAATATTAGCATCAAGAGGAGTGACAGATAGAAAAGTAACTTATAGTAACTGTTATGTATTACCTCAAGTAGGTGACAGTATAGAAGATATATATGATACAGCAAAACATTTAGCAAGAACATTTAGTTATGGTGGAGGTTGTGGTATTGATATATCACAACTAAGACCAAAAGGCAGCCATGTTAACAATGCGGCATTAACCACAACAGGAGCTGTTTCATTTATGGAAACATTCAATAATGTATCTAAAACAATAGGGCAAAAGGGTAGAAGAGGTGCATTAATGATAAGCATGGATGTAAATCATCCAGAGATAAAAGATTTTATTAACGCTAAAACTCAAAATGAAAAATTAGAAGGTTGTAATATATCCGTAAGAACAGATGATTTATTTATGACTAGAGTTATAGCAGGCGATGGTAATGCTAATGAGCTAATGTACAAATTAGCAGAGAATAACTGGAACTGGGGAGAACCTGGAATGTTATTTTGGGATAACGTAAATACAGAAACATTATTATCTGAATATATTAAGAATGGTGAATTTGAGTTTGCAGGAGTTAACCCCTGTGCAGAAGAGCCATTGCCAGCTGGAGGTAGTTGTTTATTAGGTTCACTTAATTTAGCGGAATTTGTAAAAGACCCATTCGGTAAGAGACCTGCATTTAATATACCTGAGTTTAAAAAAGCTGTAAAAGTAGCAATACGAGCATTAAATCAAGTATTAGACGAAGGACTCCCACTTCACCCATTACAAATACAAAGAGACTCAGTTGCAAAATGGCGACAAATAGGTCTTGGTATTATGGGATTTGGAGATATGCTAATCAAAATGAGAATTCCATATGGTAGTGATAGATGCTCGAATTTAATAACATCAATCGGTATGGCATTATGTAATACTGGACTGCAAGAGTCAGCTTTACTTGCAAAAGAATTAGGTACATTCGAAGCATATAATCCAGACTATATACTTAACTCATTTTATTTACAAAGTAAAATAGAAGATGGTGAAATTTATGACGAAACTATTGAGTTAATAAAATCATATGGTTTAAGAAATAGTCAATTATTTACAATAGCTCCAACAGGTAGTATTGGTACAATGTTCGGAATATCAACAGGAGTTGAACCTATATATGATGTCAACGGATTTGCAAGAACTACAAAATCATTGAATGCTGAAGATAAAGTATATATGGAATATCCAGCTATTGTTCAATGCGCAATAGAAGCTGATGACATAGATATGCTAAACAATAAACCAACTTATCTAATAGGAGCAAAAGACCTAGATTATATGAGTAGAGTAAAAACTCAAGCGGATTGGCAACAATGGATTGATGCTAGTATATCTAGTACGCTTAATTTACCAAACGATGCAACTGTTGAAGACGTATTCAAAGCTTACGTATTAGCTCATGAATTAGGTTGTAAAGGATTAACTGTATTTAGAGAAGGCTGCAAAAGAGAAGGAATTCTAAAAGGTGTTGTAAAGACTCCAAAAGAAGAAAAACATGTTCCAGTAGCTAATATAGATACTGATATAAATCATTGTATCGCCTTTGGGTCAAAATTACAGACAGGTTGTGGCTCATTATGGATGACTGTTTATTTCCATAAGGAAACAGGTCAATTATGTCATATTTTCTTAAATAAAGGTTCAAAAGGTGGCTGCAATAGTTATATGACAGGTTTATCTAGATTAATCTCACTTGCAGGTAAAAGAGGTGCAAGTGTTGAAGATATTGTTGACCAACTAAAATCTGTCATAGCTTGCCCTTCATTTGTAAGTAAGAGAACCACAGATGCATCTATAAGTCCTGGCAGAAGTTGTGCAGAAGCAATAGGTGTTGAACTGTTAAATCTGCATACTATGTTTAAAGATACTTATATTAATCAACCTGTAATTACTGAATTAAAAATTAATGACGAAGTTAAAATTGAAACTGCCAAATGTCCCGAATGTGGTGCAGATTTAAATCATACAGGAGGATGTATTAGTTGTTTTAATTGTGGTTGGACAAAATGTGATTAGGAGGTTTTACATGATAACTATAGATTTCATAGTAAATTTTAGCTTAGGTTTTATATGCGGTTTTGTATTTTTCTTAGTAATAATATATTGTCTAATTAGTTAACAAAATATGTAAAATATTCTATATAATATGCATAACCCAGAGAGGAGGGTTACAAAATATATCCTCTACTTTAAAAACTTATAAAAATTTTATGAAACTAGGAGGAAAGAAAAAATGGCAAGAATAGGAATTGGAAACGCAGGAAAATATCAAAGTTCAGGAAATGGAGGATACTTCAGTCTAAAAGATGATGGAGATAGTGCAGTTGTTAGATTTTTATACAATCAACCAGATGGGTCAGATATAGATTATTTTTTAGTACATGAAGTAGAAGTTGAAGGAAAGAAAAGATATGTAAGTTGTAATTCAGTTGACGCAAATGGTGAAGCACATGCAGACGATTGTCCACTTTGCAAACATGGGAATAAACCAAAAGAAAAATTATTCTTACAACTTATTACATCAGATAGACCAGATGAAGTTCAAATATGGGAAAGAGGAGCATCATTTGTGCCAAAAATAATAACATATTTAAATGAATTCGGAGATTTATCCGCAGTTAAAATTAAAATTATAAGACGAGGTAAAAAAGGTGACCAAAAGACTCAATATGAATTTATGCCAATGGGTAAAGACAATACAAAATTAGAGGACCTTCCTAAAAAACAAGAACTTGAAGGAAGTTTTATAATTAAAGCAACATTAGAAGAAATGCAACAAATAGTTAATGGAACATATAAACCACAACAAGCAACACAACGACATCAAGCACAAGAACAACAATTCGAACCAATGCAAAGAGGTAGTCGTTCAACTGCACCAAGTGATGTATTTTAGTATTTAATATTGTATAATATATAACCACTTCTTAATTGAGGTGGTTATTTTATAAGGAGGTTTATTATGAGTAGAATTGGAGATATATTCTGTAATGTAAGTGCAAGAAAAACTCAAGAAGCACAGAAGAAAGCACTGGAGATGTTAAATAAAAAATCAAATAAAAAACAAGTCGGAAAAGTGGTACCAAAGACTATAAGTGGAAAAGTACAATTAGCAAAAGACATGTCGGAAGAAGTATATAAGAATAGACTAAATCAATTACAGTTACTAGATAATTATGAACATATAGAGGATTATATAACTTGTGCTATCGAAAATGGTATAATAGCAGTAGATACAGAAACTAATGGACTTGATAGAATAGATGGCAAAATAGCAGGGGTATGTTTATATACTCCAGGTCAAAAGGGAGTGTATATTCCAATTAGACATGAAAGCTATATGACTGGAATTGAGTTACAAATTAATATCTCAAAAGACTTCATGAAGGAACAATTTGAGCGAATGAATGAAGCTGGAGTTAAATATATACTGCATAATGCCAAATTTGATATGCATATATTATGGTGGATGGTAGGAGTTAAGATTATACCATATTGGGATACCCTAATCGGAAGTATGTTATTAAATGAAAACGAACAACATGGATTGAAGCAGCTATATAAAAAATATGTAGATAAATCAGAAGAAGATAATAAAGTCGCATCATTTAATAGCTTATTCAATGGAATTGAATTCAATAAAGTACCTCCAGATGTTGCCTATATGTATGCATCATTTGACCCTATAATGACTTATGATTTGTATAAATTTCAATATGAATTTTTAGACATAGAAGGGACATATTGTAAGTCAAAAGGGCTTGAAAGAGTTGCTGCGGTATTTAGAGAGATAGAGATGCCTCTTATTGAGGTTGTCTTTGAAATGGAATGTACAGGTGTACAAATAGATACAGATTTAGCTGCTAGATTAAAAGAACAATATACAAAACATATGGACGCTGCGGAGACAAAATTCAATTTAGAAATAGATAAATTAAATGATAAGTTCGATAAATTGATGGTGAAAAATCCTGGTGCATATAATAAATTATTTAAAGATGGAATACGAAAGGTAAATATAAGTTCACCAACTCAGTTAGCTATTTTATTCTATGATGTATTAGGATTTGAAAGTCCGGATAAAAAGAAGCCTAGAGGAACAGGTGAAGAAATTTTAAAATCTTTTAATCACCCATTAGTAGATAGTATATTGGAATATAGAAGTATGAGCAAACTATTAAGTACTTATATAGATGCAATACCAAGTCATATTGCTAAAAGGGATAACCGATTGCATGCGAATTTCAATCAATATGGCGCAAAAACTGGCAGATTTAGTAGTAGTGACCCAAATTTACAAAATATCCCCTCACAAAAAACAACATTAAGCGATGGAACTATAATAGATGCAGGGCATGATATTAGACAGATGTTTATAGCAGGAGAAGGAATGGTCATTGTAGGTGGAGATTTTAGTCAACAAGAACCGAGATGTCTTGCCCATATGAGTGGTGACAAACATATGATAAATGCTTATTTAGAAGGAAAAGACTTATATGCTACAATAGCTAGTAAGATATATAAAATGCCCTATGAAGAATGTAAAGAGTTTCGTCCTGATGGTACTGTAAATCCAGAAGGTAAAGCTAGAAGAACATCCGTAAAACCCGTATTATTGGGAATTATGTATGGCCGAGGTGTGCCAAGTATAGCTGAACAAATGAAGATAACACCAAAAGAAGCTCAAAAGATAATTGATGATTTTTATACAGAGTTTCCAAAAGTGAAAGAATTCGTAGATTTTGCTCAATCGTTTGCTAGGGATTATGGCTTTGTAGAAACAGCTTGGGGTAGAAAAAGAAGACTATCTGATATGCAGCTACCACCAATAGAAATAAAACCATGTGTTAAATCATATAGTGATAACTTTGACCCATTCGCATTTGATACAAAAGATACAATATCGCAAGAAGATTATGTGCCTAACGAAATCTATTCAAAATATTATAACTTACTTAACAGAGCTAGAGGACAATCACAAAGACAGCAAGTATTAGATATGGCATTACAAGAAGGCTATTCCATAAAAGATAATAGAGGTTTTATCGAAGATGCTAAAAGACAATGTGTAAATAGTATAATCCAGGGAAGTGCTGCAGACATGACGAAAATCACTATGATAAAAATCTATAATGATGAGGAATTAAAAAGACTTGGTTATCACCTGATAATTCCAGTTCATGATGAAGTACTTGGAATATGTCCTAAAGAAAATGCAAAAGAGGTTAAGAATCGCTTAGAGGATATTATGGTACACATAGTAGATGGTGTATTTAAAATTCCAATGAAATGTGATATTGAGGTTACCGAGAGATGGTATGGAGAAGGAATTGAAATATAGAACTTGTAAGTTAACAAATTCATTTAGTTTTTATATATTATATGTAAGAAATAATCAAATAAAGGGAGTGATAAAGTGTCTAAAATTAAAGTATTTGAGGCATTTGCAGGTTATGGAAGCCAATCTATAGCACTACGTAATATTGGTGTAGATTATGAAGTTGTTGCAATATCAGAAATCGATAAATATGCAATACAAGCATATGAAGCAATACATGGAAAAGTAAATAATTTGGGGGATATAAGTAAGATTGATGTATCTGATATTCCAGAACATGATTTATTTACTTATAGTTTCCCTTGTCAAGATTTGTCAGTTGCAGGTAAACAGAAAGGAATAGTTAGAGGTCAAACTAGAAGCGGCTTATTATATGAATGTGAAAAAATAATAGAACACTGTAGACCTAAGTATTTGTTGATGGAGAATGTTAAAAATCTAGTCGGTAAAAAATTTAGACCTCAATTTTATGAATGGTTAAGATATTTAAGAAGTTTAGGTTATACGAATTATACACAAGTTCTAAATGCTAAAGACTATGGTATTCCACAGAACAGAGAGAGGATATTTGTAGTTAGTATATATGGTGAGCATAAACCTTATAGATTTCCCAAGCCTATACAATTAGATAAATGTATAGCTGATATATTAGAGGATGATGTAGATAAAAAATACTACATAAAATATAATAAACCTTTTCCTAATTTAGATTTTAGTAAAGATATTATAGGTAGATTAGAACTTGGTAATTATGATGTCAACAATAGATTATATGGTCTCAACAGTTGTGCATTTACTATAAGAGCTAAAATGCTCGACCAAAAAAATATTAGAATTACCATGTATAGCAGCAAGTAGGGGAAGAAACCCAGAAAATCCTTCTAGTAGAGTAGCTGGAGAACATACTGAACAACGACTTGAGTTTAATACTGAAGGTATTAGCAATACCCTAACAACAGTTCAAAAGGATAATTATGTAGTAGAGGTAAATTACAGAATAAGAAAATTAACGCCAAGAGAATGTTTTAGGTTAATGGGAATGAATGATATTGACATAGATAAGATACAACAATCAGATATAAGTGATGGGCAACAATATAAATTAGCTGGAAATAGTATTGTTGTTAATGTATTAGAGGGGATATTTAAGAATTTATTTGAAGTTGAATAATAATCAAAGAACTAAGGTTAACAATCTTAGTTCTTTTTTATATATAATATACACAAACAAAAATAGGAGGTTATAAAATGAAAATAAATACAAACAAACTTCGTAATATGCTTGGTCACATTACGAAAGTTAAAGCAAATCCACTATTAGAAATATCTAACTATATACAGTTAGTATGTGACAAGGATGGCAGCATGAGAATTAATGCAACAGATGGAGATAATCACATAACAGTATTTGAAGATGGGGAATATGATGAATCAATAGACTTTATTGTAAAAACTGACCAATTTGTAAGTCTTATTAATAAGACTACAACAGAAAACGTAACACTAACAGCAAAAGAAAATTATCTAGAAGTAAAAGGAAATGGTACTTATAAAGTTGAATTAGTACAAGGTGAAATATACCCAGACCACAAAATAGTAACTAATGGAGCTTTAAAAATAGATGATTGTGTAGCATACAACTTAAAACATGGACTTAATGTAGGGAAGAATGTAAAATCACAAACGGCAGCAGATGGATGTTTATTTGGATATCTATTCAGAAATAATCATATTATAACTGCAGATGCGATAAAAGTTAATGCATCAGATTTTGATTGTCAAGGACTCGAAGTATTAATACCACCGTCACTAGCGAATTTAGTTCAAACATTATCTAGTGAAAAAGTAAATATCATTCATGATGTGAATAATAATTCAATAATGTTTAAAAGTAAAAACATAGTGATAAGTGGTACATTGATGGAAGGAGTAGAAGAATATCCAGAATCAATACTACCTATGATAGAAGAAACTCAACCAAGTTTATGTGTAGTAGATACACAAGAATTTTTAAAGGCATTAAATCGAATTGGATTATTTATTGATATATATGATATGAATACATTGCAAATAGCATTTGTAGGTGATTTGATTACATTACAAACAGTGGGAGGGTCAGTTGAAAGTATAACAACAAAAGATAGTCCAAGACATGAAGATATAGTATACGAGGTTAATATAAAATACTTACAAGATTTAGTTAGCTCCGTTGATTCTCCTACAATAGATATTGAATATGGTAATCCTGATTTGATAAAAATAGTTTCTGATAAGGACCAAATGCTATTGTCTACATTAGATAATGAATAGGAGGTAATAAAATGGCAAAATTAGGCTCACTAGCAAAAATGATAAAACAAGCTCAAGAGAATAAAGTTGCAGAACAATTTATAGAAGACCTAATTTATACCATTGAGGAAGAAGATAGGAGTTCAGTCCGAACTCCTACTCAATCCTTCAAACCTTCAGGTATAAGTGGTTGTATTAGAAGTTTATATTATCAATTAAGTGGAATAGCACCAGATGCTACAGATTCAGGGGTTAACTTAATAGGTATATGTGAAAGTGGAACAGATAGACATGAAAGAATACAAGATTATATTATGTGTATGCATAGACACGATATTAATTGTGAATGGCTAGATGTAGGTAAGTATTTGAAAGAGAATAACATTAAAGACCCAGAGGTTATAAGTCAAGTAGGAAATGAAACAAAATTATATTCGAGAAAATACAATATGCGATTTATGTGTGATGGTCTTATAAAATATAATGATGAATTATATATAGTGGAAATAAAAACTGAATCAACTCATAAATATAATAGACATACAGATGCATGGTCAGAACATAAACTGCAAGCAACTTGTTATAGTATGACAATTGGAGTTCCCAAAGTATTATTTATATATGAAGACCGAGATAATTGTACTAAAAAGGGATATCTAGTTGAGATAACAGATTTAATGAAAACAAGGGTACAAAGTATAATAGATTGTGTTAATACATTTATAGAAAATCAAGAAGTACCTCCACGAGAGTTAGATAAATGTAAATACTGTAAGTATCAAAATCAATGCAGAAAAGATGGTGAGTAATATGACCGAAGGTAAAAGATGGGAAGAAAATTTTAAAAAAAGTATGGGGTTAAGCTGTATAAGATTATATGACACTACTAATGGATTTGCAGGAGTTAGAAATCCATGTGATTTCATTTATTATAAATATCCATACCAATATTTATTTGAATTAAAGAGTATAAAAGGTACTTCAATATATGTAGACATGGACACAACAAGAAGACAAATAGATTCATTAGTTGAATTAGGAAAAATAGATGGAATATTAGGAGGTCTATGTGTCCAATATAGAGAATCTGCAAGAGCATTCTTTATACCTGCTGTAGTATGTAGAGAATTTTTAGATATTAGATGTAAAAAATCAATATCCCTTAATGATTGTGAAAAACATGAATTAATAATAGAAATACCTTTAGAATATAAAAGAACAAATTGTGTTGTGGATAAAGTATCATTTGATTCTAAATTATCAAGTCTTATGTATACTTTACGATGGGGTGGAAGAGAATGCGCTTACAATTAATTGAAAAATTTAATTCAGAAACAGAGGATATAATATCAACTGTAAATAGCATAACTAATAAATTCACTAATCAATTAGATGAATGTATAAAAGAAGTTAAAGAGTTGTTAAATTCAGGGGATGAAATATCTCCTGAACAACTTAATTATTATGTATCACTAATTCCAGTTTTGTTATATGATTTAACTGGGAGAATAACTGAGTTGGGAGTAAAATCAGATGCTGCTAAAATGCAAAGAAAACAAGTATTTAATGATAGTTATGTAGAACAAGAACATGGCACAGTATCAAAGAAAACATCAATAGCTCAAAATGCAGCTATGAATGAACAGTTCATTGAGGATATAATGCTAAGAGCTTACAAAGAATGTGAAAACAAAATAGAAATAGCAACGATGTTACATTCAAGTCTAAAAAAAGTACAAAGTTGGAAAACTGCAGAATTAGAAATAACTAGAACAAATATATTTAGATAGGGGGTGATTGAATGGAAGTAATTAAAGATAAATATAAATTATACCAGGGAGATTGTCTGGAAGTAATGGATGAGCTGATTGAAGATGGTGTTAAAGTTGATA
>OGKW01000195.1_pt1 | contig 62591 bp, 43 predicted proteins | sample 1572601 | NCBI WGS metagenome assembly OGKW01 (sample SAMEA2581875, study PRJEB24529) | metagenome | biome: Human gut stool | place: China | collected 2011
AAAAGTCGTACGTGTTTTTCCGAAGTCACATAATAGAAAATAAGAGTAGATAAAAAATACACAATAAGCATAGCCCAATCTCAGGATCAACTTTTCTTTCAATCTTTTTCAGGAAACCGCCAAGACGTAATTATCTATGATAATCAAAAAACGATTTTAATTCTTATCACGAATCGAAACGAAGGTAATTTGCTAGAAAGAATTCAGACAATGAAATTATAAAGCAGAAAAACAAATTTATTCCTTACCTTTAGCACAAATAAAGCAAAAGACCATGATACACGTATTAATAAACACACTCGCAGAGAAAATGAACGAATTTCTTTCCAGCTATTATGAACGGGCAGAAATTATAGTGGAAGCCGGAAGTATTGATGCGACTCCAAATGAGGATCAATCGGATAAAATCATACTTTCTATCGTGAATATAGAGCGAGAGACAGCAATGGGAATCTCTGCCCCCTATAGGAACACAAAAAATAACACATTCCAACAAACATCTCCACCATGGTACTTGAATATATATATTATGGTTGCCGCTGTTTTTTCATCTAAAAGATACTTAGAATCTATACAAATATTATTGGATTCAATCTCCTTCTTACAACAAAATTCCATTCTTAAATTACCAGACCAAGGTACCATAACGCTCGAGCCCATAACAATTAGTATGCAAGAACTCAGCAATATATGGAGTATATTAGGAGGGCATTATTATCCATCAATCCTATGTAAAGCACGAATCATATCTTTTGACGGAACAGAAATCAAGGATATAAAACAACGAATATCAAGTCAAAAAATAAATTAGAAATAATGTTATCAAACATATAGTATTTAATATCATGCCATATTCTTTTTATCTACTTTTGGAATATTATAACGATAAAACAAACCAATGATGAAATTTGACTTTTTAATTAACATTATATTTAGCCATGAATATTATAATGAATGTATTCCTTCTGAAATCTTCGAGATAGAACCCAGGAGAACGAATAGAGTCGTATTAGGAGGACCTAAATATCCTTTTAGGCAAACGGGGCGAAATCAATATGCACTAATTGGAGATCGAGAAGAGCTTCTTGATCACCTTTCAACCTCCCCGGATGGTCTCAACCTTGAGTTTCAAGCACATTCAAAAGATCCGAATTTTTTACTGTATACACAATCCCTGCTACCGGAAGAGCTAAATGATTCAGATATACAATTAAGTGTTATCGATAACCGACTGAATCGGCTCAATGTGATCATTCATGTTACCAAAGAATTATTAGAAACGAAATGCCCAATACAGAAAGAAATCCATTATCACACAAAAGAAGCCTATTGGGATTTTATCTTGATACCTCGTAATCCAGAAAATGCGTCAATGGATATTTTTATGGAGGATAATGGACCGGAAAATATTAGCTTCAAGAATCCCGAGCAAATCCGTTTCATGGATAAGGACGTTTTTCGTATCAGCACAGAATATCCGATAAAGATTAAGGAAGAGTCTTATTACCAAAGAAGATCTGAACGTACCGATGAATGGAAAAGCCGTAAACGCGATACGTAGCTTCCCCGGTGAAGGAATCAAGGTTTGGGGTGCCCGCACGATGGATGGTAACTCGTTAGACTGGCGTTATATTAACGTAAGGCGTACGATGATCTTCCTAGAGGAATCGATCAAGAACGCCGCCCGTGCCTATGTATTCGAACCGAATGTAGTAAATACATGGGTAAATATGCGTAGTATGATAGATGGATTCTTACGGGGCGTATGGAAACGAGGTGGATTAGCAGGAACTTCCCCCGAAGACGCATATAGCATTCATATCGGATTGGGAGACACGATGACTCCGGAGGATATTCTGGAAGGTATCCTCAGGATATCCGTATTCGTGGCTATTACCAGACCTGCGGAATTTATCGAGATCACATTCCAACAACAAATGCAAAAAAGCTGATAATTTAAGAATTAAAACCTATTAAAAAATACGAATATGGCAGGAGAAGCACAAGATAATGTATGGCCGTTACCCAGTTTTTATTTTAAGGTAGAATTAGGTAGCCTCGGGGAAATCGCTTTTAAAGAGGTATCTGGTCTGGATATGGAAGCCCAAGTAATTGAGTACCGACATGGTAATAGCCCGGTTTTCTCAAATATCAAGATGCCGGGACTGAAGAAGACGAGCAATGTCAGTCTAAAGAAAGGGGTTTTCAAAGCGGATAACAAATTATTCGATTGGTTTAACAAGATAAAAATGAACACAATACAGCGAGAAGATGTAACAATCAGCTTACTGGATGAAGCAGGAAGCCCTACGATGGTTTGGAAATTATCGAACGCATGGCCGACTAAGGTTACCGGTGTCAGCTTAAAATCCGATGGAAACGAGGCTGCCATCGAAACCTTAGATTTAGCGCATGAAGGATTGACCATAGAAAACGCTTAATGCTAAGGTTTGATCATATTGTCCCTCCTCCGGTAGCGTTTTATTTCAACGTGACTTTCGAAGGATTGATCGAGACCTCTTTCCAAGAGGTCTCGGGACTACAACTTGAAATGGAGACGGAAACGATTAAAGAAGGGGGAGAAAACAGTTTCAGCTATCAGGTGCCTACCCGACGAAAGCACGGTAACCTTGTGTTGAAACGTTCTTTAATGCCTTTGCCTCATGTGCTAGAGACATATGTGGTTAAAGTATTGGAAAATAATGGAAGTGCCCAGATCGTTCCCGTCAATTTAACTATATCATTGCTGGATGCCGGGCATTTTCCCCTAAATAATTGGTCTGTGCTCAATGCTTACCCTGTAAAATGGGACATTAGCGCATTGAATTCCCAAAAGAATGAGTTGGTGATTGAAACATTGGAGATGGCTTATACTAATTTGATCCGTATGTCGATAAGAGATACAGAAGATACGAAAAAAGAACAATTTAAGCAATGGCTATAACTATAAAAGAAATCCAAGTGTCCACAAAAGTGACACAACAGAAAAAGGAACCCGACCTCCCTCTCTCCCGTGATTTGATACAACAAATCAAAGAGGAGATAATTCGTGAGGCCAAGAAAGATTTGTCTAACCTTTTTTCTTGTAGAAAGGAGCGGTAAAACATGAACCAAAAGTTGATCATCGAGGCATATAAATCAATTGAATACAAAGGTGGCGAGAAATTGGGTAGTATCACCGTCCAAATCAATCCGGATAGCTATAAGTTAAGCAAATCTACCTCCTATAAGAAAGACGAAAGCATAAAAGAGGATAAGCAACTACCGGAGTATAAACACACCAACCCCTCCACTCTCTCATTTGATATACACTTCGATGGTACCGGTATTATCCCGACGGGGAAAAAAACCGTGGCAGAAAGGATCAAGGATTTGGAGAATATCATTTTTCTTCCTAGCGCGGAGATCGATCCACCCAGCCCTTGCTTCCTTAAAGTAATTTGGGGGAGTCTCATTTTCAAGGGGAGATTAACCAGCCTAAATTGGGATTACACCTTATTCTCGCCCAATGGCAATCCTTTACGAGCTAAAGGCTCCTTGTCACTAACAGAGGCGATTAGTAGTAGAGAGACACAAGCAAAAAAGAAAAATCAAAAAGCTGAGGGTAAATTCGTTACTTTTAAACAAGGAGACAGTCTAATCGGGTTATGCGCAAAAGAATATAAAAATTCTGGTTATGCTCCAATGATTGCCTCCATAAATAACCTAATCAGCTTTAGAGATATAAAACCCGGAACTCAATTATGGTTCCCTAAAATATAATGAATATGGATAATTCATTTATAATCAAACTATTCCTAAATGGTAAAGATGTAACGGAGCAATACTCCGTAATCAATGCAAAAATATACAGAGCATGTAATAAGATCGATAAAGCAACGATCTCCATCAGCGCTGATATTATCGACAACAGCCAATTTGAAATACCAGACAACAAAATATTCAATCCGGGTACGGAGCTTAAGTTTCAAGCGGGTCCAACAGATAAGGTCAACACCTTATTTGAGGGATGCGTTACAACCCATCAGTTAAAAATCAATAGCGAACAACAAACTCTATTTATTTTAGAATGTAGGGGTTTCGCATATCCTGCAACCTTTGGACGTAAAAATAATGTATATGAAAATAGTAAAGATGATACCGTTATCAAGAAGATTCTGGGACAATACGGGCTTTCCGCCAAAGTAGATAGCACCGGTATAGAAATTCCACAACTGGTACAATATTATTGTACAGATTGGGATTTTGTACTCACACGAGCACAAAATAACGGATTAGTCGTTATCACTGACGGTAAACAAGTCAAGGTATGTAAACCGAATGTATCCGCCTCCCCGGTCTTAACCATCACCTATGGAGATAATTTAATCGCTTTCGATGGTTCTATATCCGCTTCCGAGCAATACACAGATACAAAAGCTTGCGCTTGGGACGTGAGCCGTCAACAAATTATCAAAGCCACCGCCAGCAAACCTCCTCTCAATGTCCAAGGCGATATCGCCGCAAAGGATCTATCCGGTCTGGCAAATGAAGTGATGCTTTATCAAACTAACGCTCCCATCGGCGACGCTTCTTTACATGCTTGGGCCGATGCGCAAGCTTTATGGAGCGGTCTGGCACGTTTTCAAGGCTCCATCACAATTTACGGGAATGCGTCTATTATTCCGGGCTGTATTATCAAATTAGAAGGATTAAGCAAACATTATAGTGGAAACGCATTTGTTCAATCAGTAGAACATACACTACAAGGAGGCGAATGGAAGACACAAGTCTATATGGGTTTCAATCCGGTAGTCATTACCGAAGAGCCCGATGTAGTCGCTCCCGCAGCTAGTGGTTTTTTGCCCGGTATACGAGGATTACAAATAGGGATCGTTAAAAAGATCGGAGATAATAAAGATTTCGAGAATTTTATATTAGTCGATATACCCTTGTTACAATGTGAGAAGACGGAGATATGGGCTCGGCCGGTCAGTCCGTACGCAAGCAATGGGGTCGGCATGTTATTTCTACCGGAAGTCGATGATGAGGTAGTCCTGCAATTCATCAATGAGGACCCCTGCCACCCTGTGATTGTCGGAAGTTTGTACAGTCGCAAACGAAAAACGCCGGTTTCTTTAGATCCAAAAAATAATTTAAAGACAATTGTTACAAAAAACCAGTTGAAAATTACTTTGGACGATGATAAAAAGATTATCACAATAGGGACTCCCGGAGAGAACACGCTCATATTGGATGATGACAAAAAGCAAATTCTGTTATCCGATGCTAATAAGAACAAGGTCTGTATGGATAAAAACGGAATTATGGTAGAATCCGGCAAAGATCTCATATTTAAGGCAAGAGGGAATGTCAAGACAGAAGGAATGGGTATCGAATCCAAGTCTAAGCAAGATTCCAAGATAAATGGCTTGAATATCGAGGTTTCCGCACAAATGGGAGTTAAAGTAAAAGGGTCTGCCACCGCCGAAATATCCGCATCCGGCCAAACCGTTGTAAAAGGAGGCGTTGTAATGATTAATTAAATCGAATGAATTATGCAGAACAAAAATAGTTTTTTAGGTAAAGGATGGGCATTCCCCCCAGAATTCAGCCATAATGATAATCCCACCCGTATGTCTAATTATGAAGAAGACATCCGGCAAAGCTTGGTCATCCTTCTCTCCACTCGCACAGGGGAGCGAATACATCGTCCGGATTACGGTACGGAACTATATCGTTATCAGTTTGAACAATTAGATCTTACCATGGAGACCATGATTAAAAGCGCTATTGAGAAGGCTGTTCTCTTATACGAGCCTAGAGTCTCGCTTGATCGCATAGAAATTAATAAGGCTTCGATTCAAGATGGCATTCTGATTATCGAACTTTATTATACGATACGTATGAATAATGTCCAACAAGAATTGACCTATCCTATCTATTTTGATTCTAACCGATGAATAAACAATGGAATAAAGATGGATTGACAAGAAAAAAATTGGAGAATGATTTCCGGATACATGAGCCTTTTCAAGTACTCGAGAAAAATCTCTCCAATTTATTGGCTCGTGCCTTTTCGAAATCATCCTTTTTATATCATTACCAATCCTTAGCCATACTCAATGAGATCAAGCAAACAGATACAATCGGGATCGAACAGAGTTTCATTTTGTGGCAAAATGAGAACTCACCGGAAAGTAACAGAGAAATCACCTATCTAAGAAACGCTCTATACCATAAGTTCTCTGATTGGTATCAAAGATTGAATCATCGGATCTTTAGAGATTCCATGTCCGATTTATTTCTGGATATGGAGAAATATAACCAGAGACTTCAGCTAATAACCCTATCCAATCCTAAAACGGTTCGTAGAAGTCTCTACCTATTATTACGTATCCTCCGCAATTTACAAAACAAACGGGAGATTTACATCCAAGAAATCGCTAAAAGCGGAGAGACCGATCCCTCATTAGCTGTTTTAATCGCTTTCTTGAAAAACTATCAATATCTGGTAGATCAGTTCAATAAACGCTGGGAAGCTTATCCGTTATTTTATGTCAACCAAATATTGAAGGAATCTCCCCTAAAAGCGATTATTCCTTCCGCTTGGTTTATCGCCGTGAAAAATAATACCGCACGGCAAGCCCAGTTACCCAAAGGTACAGGTATTATAACACAGGTACCATTTCCTGTGCAAGATATCCAATTTTGTTATCGTACGGACGAAGATTATTCGGTCAATAACATGAAAATAACGAGTATACATTCGTTACTATTGGAAAAAGATCCGAAAAAATATCCAGCGAGCCGATTAGGCTTCGTTACGTCCATCTGGCAAAAACAGTTGAATGACAGGATCGGAAACGTTCCTTCTAAGAAGCCCAATCTGGACTCAGAGCTAATCTTTGAGAACCAATCCTCTATACAAGCCGGACTGATGATCGAATCTCCCATGTTATTACTTCGGGAAGGACATCGGGATATACATATCACATTCGGATTAGAAGAAGACTCTATATCATATTTCAAAGAATTAATCGCTACTACGGAACAATCTTCCCACGAAACCGGGCGTGTATTAAACGACGCTTTCCTATTGGAGTTAAGCACAGAGAAAGGTTGGGACCCGATATACGCCTACACCTTGACATTCATCAACGAAAACTCCTTTTATCTGAAATTCGTCCTTAATGAGAAATTCGACCCTACAACACCTTGCTCTGAAGCTCATGGTTGCCAAACACGGAACCCAGCGCTCCGTATATTGATGAACACGGATGCTTGGTTATTCCCCTACTCTTGGGTACACCGTATTTTTATTACTAGCTTAAAGATAAAGGTACATGTATCCGGCATGTCATCCTTGAAAATTTATAATCCTCTGGGAGAAGTAGACGCAAGCGTACATTTCCCTTTATTCGGGTTAGAAGCTCAAAAAGGCTCATGGTTCGCATTCGGTAATTATGAGATAGCGATCAAGCCTATCCAATCCATGGGTATTACTTTGCAATGGGCGGATCTACCTTATTCGGAAGGAGGTTTCTATGATTTGTATCAAGCATATAAGACACCTATCGATAATACCACCTTCAAAGTTGAATGGGAAAAACTAACAGACCAGAAATGGGTAAAATTACCGGAAAGTACATCTTGTCTCTTCAATACGAAAAACAAGCATACTTCCCCTAGGGGAAAGCTCTCGGAGTACAGCGAGATCGTTTACGACAAACCGTTCAAAAACATTACGGTCTCCACGGAAGAAGAGCAATATCAATACACGAAAGCCCAGCAAGGCTTCTTCAGGATTAGACTCACAGATCCGAACGGCGGATTCGGGCAGACGGAGTACCGGATGCTCTTTGCGGATATCATGATAAGAAACAGCCATACCCGTAAACAGACCCCGGCGCCCAAACCTCCTTACAACCCTATGATTGAAAGTATAGGTATCGGTTATAGTGCCGAGGAAGAATACTTTTTCAATGGCGATACCCCAAGAGATAGATGCCGTATCTATCATATCCATCCATTGAGGCAAAAGGAATTACATGAAATCGATCTACGTCATCCGTTCCCAATGGTGGAAGTACCCACAGAAGATGGGATTATTCTATTCGGTATTGGTAACTCGATCGGTAACGACCAGATCCGTTTATTCTTCGAGATGGCTGCCTTGAAACGGGAAATCGAAAAAGAATATCTTCCTTGCGTACAATGGTCTTTCTTCAACGGCAAGCAATGGGAGTTTATCAAACCGGGTAATTTACTTTCCGATACAACCGGGAATCTGTTGAATACAGGTTTGGTAGACATCCTGCTTCCCTCACCTATTAGCGAGGAAATGCTTGACATAAATGGAGATTTCTGGCTTTCGGCAAAAGTATCTTGCCACACGCAAAATTGTTCATCCATACGAAATGTCTATCTAAACCCAGTGAAAGCCCGGTTAGAAATCCCCGAAGAAATGGAAGCCCTGATCGGTGAGGAACTCGAAAGCTTCACGGGACTCGTTTCTTTCGAGAAAAGTATGCCGGGACTTACGGATATTTACCAGATCATACCCGCTAAAGGAGGACGTTCGCCGGAAACGCCAGAGGATATGCGGCTCCGGATCACCCAAGAGATGTCCCATCGGAACCGGGCTGTATTGCCTAGGGATTACGAGCAAATAACATTGGCTCAGTTCCCCGAAGTCGAAAAAGTACTTTGCTTGCCCGGAATAGACAGTAAAGCTCAAAACAGGAGCCCGATCGTAACATTGGTCGTGATGCAAAAGGAGAAAGATAAAAAGATCTTGCCTTTATGCGAACATAGGCTACTCATGCGAATCGAAGATTATATAGGTGACAAGACAAGTCCGTTCATTACCGTTGACGCAATCACTCCGGTCTACGAGGAAGTAACCGTTTGCTGTAACCTCCGGATAAAGCCCGGATATCCCGTAGGAGATATACTCCGCCAGACAGAGGCACGCATTAATAATTGTATCGCACCTTGGCGAGATAAGGAAGAGATCCCGGTTTTTGGGCTTTCGTTCTCATCGACCGATCTTTATAACTCCATACGAGAGTGTGAAGCCATCGTGGACATTGATATATTAAGCGTAGCGCATGTCGTATATACGGCAAAAGACCAACAAAAGAGCTATTATCTAAACCGCTACCCGGAAGAGGCAAGGCAAAATTTCAACGTTAGCCCTTCCCAACCTTGGTGCATATTAGTTCCTTCTGATAGGCATTTGCTATATATTGACCAAAAAGACGAACTACTGGAACAACTCGAACTCGGATATTTAGGAGTTGGAAGTAATTTTATTATTAACAAATAAAACAAACCGGATATGCCTCGTACAAACAGAAATACACTAAAAGGAATCCAATTCCGGTTTTCCGCTTGGTCGAATACATTCGCAAGGTTCTTTTCAGTCTCGCCGATATATTTGGAGACAATCATGGAAAGATCGATACGATATACATCCATCCCGTTCTTCTTGCCGATCAAGGTCGCGCAAAGCGTCTTACCCGTTCCCGGCGGGCCATAAAACAAAGTGCGGTAACCGGCCTTCAAAAAACGACTCAATCCCCAGTCCGAAAGGATGACCCGATGCCCCGTAATCCAATTATTTATCTCCTCCAACTCCTCACGCACATAATAAGATAATACGACATCTTCCCAATTCAAAGCCGTACTAATCCGTTTGGCCAGAAAACCCATATTATAGTCCGGCTTATATTCTCCCTCAAAAGATAAACGGTACAAGAAATCCTCCGATATACGCAGTTGTCCGCTCAAGAACGGTTCACCATTCCCGGCTCCTTCCAAGCCAACGACGTGATACATATGGAACCTATGCTCTTCACGAAATAGACGAACCACTTCCAGACGGCGTTCCACACGATCGCCCGCCAATAGGAAAACGGCCGTCTCACCCGTTGGCAAGAATCCTCCGTGCGATAGTCCTTTCCAACCGCCAAATTCCGTATAAGGACAGTCAAAATTCTTATTATGCACAAAAAAAATATCCAACATCTGCGGAGAAAGATGAGGCATTAAAGCCAACATCAACACCATCCACTCGTCGAAAGTAGGATCGACCTGTTCCGGCAACAACGCCTTCCAAAGCGGTCCTGCCTTCGGGAGTGCGATATCATAGACGGAAGATAAATCGCACTCCTGCCGGAAATACAAACGAATAGAGACATCCAATACCCGCTGGAACCAATCGATCCACTCGTTCATAAGACAGAAGCAGCTTTAGCGCCCATCACATCCGCCTCGTGTTCCAAGGATAAATCATCGTTAACGGCCATTCCACCTACCTCGGTAGTAGGCTGCACACGTCCCTCTGCTTGCTGGATGACGTGTGTCAACTCATGTCCCAATAGCTGCTGTCCGGCAGACGTATCCGGTTTGAATTGTCCCGGGGCGAAATGGATATCCGTACCTTGCGTATATGCCAAAGCCCCAACCTCCGGCGCTTTCGATGAATCCGGGTGTACACGTACCGAAGAGAAATCCGTCCCGAAGGAAGACTCCATGCCTTGGATTACATAATCCGGAATCCCTGTCTGGTTCTTCGTTTGCCGTTGGGCCACAAATTTTCCTTGAAGAAGCTCATCCTCATCTTCCACATCCCGCTGAACGGCGAACTTACCTTGCTGCAAATCATCCTCATCCATCGCGTCACGTTGCATAGTTTCCACCATTTTAGCCTGCAAGACAGATTGTACCCGATTATCTTCCATCAATTGTGTTGATTCACCTTTACGGTTTTGAAAGACCTGCGAAGGTCCTTCTTGAATCTGTATCCGATCCGCATTCATAATGTTATCATTTAATAGTATTTTACCGCCACTTTACTCTAAGCATTTTTTCCATCCATGGAGCTTTAACGAGCTTGAAGTTCCAAGGAAGCGAGTCTAATAAGATGTCAAAAGGCTTCTCCTCGACCGTTAGCATCCAATTATCCTCTTCCATTTTTAACATTCCCTTTCTCTGGATAAAAGTTTTTTGAAAACCTTCCCAGCTTGTATGCCTCATCTTGTCCCAATTCATAAGTACCGCTTTCTTCAATTGTTCCATGATCTCCAATTCATTCTCGGTTAAATCACACGAGCGAGGAAGCGGTTCCGGGCTGTTGTCATAGCCCGTCAAGACTTTGTTTAAGAATAATTCTGACTCCGGGATTTCCTTCTCATCCGTCACAAAACATTGGGACACAAAAATAGCTTTCACTTGGCATTCTTTCGATTTAAAGTCACGCCTGTCATCACTCAAGTAGCCTAACCGATTAAAAAGCATTGGCAGGTAGACGGCTATGATCACTAGGCCCGCATTGTCAATAGACACGCCATGGTCTTTTAACTGGCCATTCAAAACGTTCATATTCATATTATTTTTAAGTTGATATATAAAAACTGACAATTCAGGTAAATTAGTTATATGTCGCCCTATAAAAGTCTCGATCTTACGTAATTCCTCCTCTGGCACAGACTCCCTCAAACGCTGCCAAAAGAGGAACAACAATCCATCCTTGGAATAATTCCGGTAAACGTTGCCGGAAAGAGCCTGTAACCACCCCAACCAAAGGTTCTCTTCCAACCCGAAGCTATTGAGACGAAACAAGCGGATTACCTCCTCTACAAGTAAGCGCAAAGCGGGAGTCGCCCCTGTATATAATTCCTCCAATAATTCCATTTTTTTGGAATTGGACGGATAGATAGCGGGAAAAGCAGTACGGATGGGAAGCTCGGGCGCTTTCCCCGGTTTCGTGCCCAGTAAAGCATCCATGGTACGTGTAAACGCATCCATATTCTCCAACATACACTCATGCAATAACAAGCGCAGCCGAGCAGCATCTCCAAATGTACGATTCTCTTTTACATTCGTAAGGTATTGGATCAAGGATACCTGATTCGGAAAAGCCAGACCGTATTCACGGATGACAAGCAGTAATAAGGAAGCGAAGATACGAGCGGCCTCTATCGGTTCTTCCACCCTTATTCCGGATGAAGGAATATCCTTCAATTGCCGTAATTGGTCCAGTAAGACTTTCGGGTTCGTCTTCTCCAAGTCCCTCACGTACTCGAATAGATCGCCCAGCGGTTCATCGGCACGGCCCGTGATTATAAATTGCCCGAACCGATAGGCTTTCCTCTCCTCATTCAACCAAACAGAGAATAAAGGCTCGGGAGATTCCTTATCCATATCCTCGTACAGCAGATCTATTATCTCACGTAACTCTTCCGGGACCCATGGATGTTCCCCATGTGTTCCCTCATGGAAATAGGAGATCAGCTCCCGCACCGTGATATTATAATGGGCAGAGAACTGTCCCAACACCGAACGTACGAATTGTTTCCGGCTAAAAGCGGACAATGGCGCACTAAACAGCACCAGAAAGATAAATTCCCATTTCAACAGCCGGAACTCGTCACCCACCCTTCCTTCCAAACGCCCTTGCTCTTTCCCCTTATCCAGCGTCTGGGCATACCGTATAATGAAATGGCTTTCCACCGGAACGGTTTGCTCGACCACCGAATAGATTTGCTCCTCGCGCAAGAAACGGATAAAGCAACGGCACAAGCCGGGATTAGACAACCGATCTTTCAAATCTTCCGGGTAATAAACGGATATACCGGCGGGAGAATCATCGATAGCATTCAAGTACAAAGCAATGATCAATTCCCGAACGGCTGGATAAGCCGTTAGCAGTCCACTAGCCAAGGTACGGTAAAAATATCCCAACAACTCCATCACCGTCAGATTATAATGCGCCGCCAACTCCTTTAACACGGAGAAAGCGAACTGATGGCGGGAATATACGCTTCCACTTCTACCGAGAATAACCTCGAAGATAAACACCCATTTCAGCACCCGGAAATCATTCCCGGCTTTCCCTTCGAGCATGCCCAATTCCTTCTCCTTATCCAACGCTCTCGCATAGTCGATGACAAACGGACTCTCCGCAGGGATCACCTGTTCCACGATCTGGTAAATCTGTTCCTCATTATACCCGGATAAGAAAGTCAAGCTCTTCTCCCGCCGCACGAGCAAAGCCTTCAATTCTTCCAGAGAAAAAAGAGAGAAATTTTTAGTGAATTCCTTTTCCGATAATGTCTCTAGCCGGATATCCTTCAAAAGCGACAGTAACTCGGGCATGAACAAGCGGGTAGAGGCGAACTTATCTAAATCATACGTCAGCATCCCCAGTAAATCCACAAAATAAATGGAATAATAGCCGGATAATTCCCGCAGTGCGTACGTCACCATTTGTTTCCGGTTGAAATAGCCTTGATCCTGAGATAATAAATATCCCCATAGGATTATCCAGATAGCGTTTCTGTAATCATTCTTCCCTATCTCCGGACGCTTTATCTCGGGATAAGAGTCTTGCAAGAAACGGGCATAAGCGTTTATAAACGAGCTTTCCGAGGGTACCACCACATGTACCAAACGTTCTTGATAGATATCATCCAATTGAAAGACTAGACGTTTACGAATGGTAAGCGCCTTTCCCTTCTCACGCAGGAAATGACTTAATTCTATCGAAGATGTTCGTACTAATTTATCCAGAAGCTCCGGTAAGGTGAGTCGCTCCTCTTCCAGCCAAGATTGCCTGATGGGAACAACTGCTATTCGGTCTGGATGCTCTTCTTTACTTCGCAAATAAGAAGCGAAAGTCTCGTCCAGTCTCTCCGCCAGTCTACGGGGGAATTGCTCATAGAATTCATCTTCTTCTAGCTCACCTAGATCCAAATCTAAACTCTCGATCCGGATCAACTCATCTTCCGTATCATAACGGCTTAAAATCTCATCCACGATCCCTTCTAAAGAGGTTCGGTTAAAGGTATCCCAACGACCATATAAATCATGAACGAAAGGTTCCCGATCCGCAACTAAATCTAGTTTTAAGGTGCCTATTGTTATCATATGGTTTGCAGGGTATTTCAGTCTTTATTAGATGCATGCAATATCTATATTATTCTTCGATTAAACAAGTATTATCCAGATTCTTTTCCACAAAAACATATAAAAGTTGATTGTGCCAGAATAAAACTTATGCGTACCTATAGGTAAACCTGATCGGTACCTATTCTATTCTTAAATTATCGCCATTGATTTTACAATCAGCGGCGGCATTTGTATATTCAGCGGCTGTGAATATAAATTCAGCGCCGCCAAATTAAGAAATAGAGCTTATCCGACAAAGAATATATAGGCTCTTGGAGAAGTATTTCCTAGGGAGAGAAGCGTTTTTCCTCCAACAGAGAGAGATATCAAAGATATTTACGTAATTCTGGAAAACTTTCGTTAGTGCCTTATACAAAGGACTTTGGGAGAATTACCCATTTTTGAGGTAATGACTTGGCAACTGTGCAATCTGCTGCGTTCTACCTTGAATTGCTTACAAGGAACTCTTATTTTGTTGCAAAGATACGAATTTTACTTATATATAAAAAGCACTGTACTATTTATTATGTCCCTTAGATAGTACAGCACTTGAATATTTGTCTAATTTCTTTTGATATAGAAAAAATGTTTTAAAGGCTATTCTTTGTGATAAGAAACCATATCTCCCTTATCATTTCGATACATCTCTATATAATCCAAACAACTTGGCTTTAATGCGCCATTAAAGTGGAAAACAAATGTTCTTCTTCCATCATTTGATTCACAACGTAGAGTTGATTCATCTTGTTTTGTTACACGTCCTACAACAAGAGGATTGTATGGTGGTATCATAAATTCAAACGTGCCCTTGCTAAATTTGTAGTAGATGTCTCGTTGGGTTGGACTATCTATAGTTTTTTCTCCATTTCTCCATAAACAGTTTCTTGGTGAACTAAAGTGATTATAATCTTGCCCTGAACCGATTTTATGTGCTCTTATAAAATAGCTCTTCACATAACTACCATAATCAGAACACATTTGAATATTCATTTTATAACCATTAATACCATAATCCCGTTCTTCTACTCCATAGTGTCCTTCTCCATATTTTACCATGTATGAAAACACCTTATCAGCAACATTGAAGTTTCTTGATGGGATCTTATCAATAAGACCTTCCGAGAAGTAATCTAATTCAAAGTCAATCTGATAAGAACCTTTCAGATAAAGATATGCTGCAAGATAAATAGCTTCTGCTTCAAGGTCTTTTGTATTAAGAGGCATGTGTTTTTTCAGGTCTGTTACACTTTCCTTTACATATTGTTCTATAGGGTCCATAGATGGAGCTTCTGATTGCAGAACTGACTTTATCGTAGATTCAGACTTACAATTGTTTACACTTGAAGATGATTGTGAACTCACATTTTTATCTTCCTTTTTACCGAATAAAAATTCAAAAAAATCCATGTTATTTGTATGATTTAAAGTTTAACACTCTTTTTCTTGTTTCTTTGTAATTGTACCTACATTCATATTGTAATATCTTAAATAAAGATTCAATATTACGACTTGTTAATTTGCCATCCTCCGCACAGATTCCTGTATAAAACAACAAAGCTATTGATTTTGCCTGCTCGTGTTTTGCTGATACAATTTCATTATATGTTTATTCAAAATGGATATTATATTTTTTACACAAATCAAATACATACTTTTCTTGTCTTAAAACGCAATCGAACATATGGCAAGGATGTGTAAAGACAATTTTGCCATTTTCGATATCTTTATTAGCTTGTTCTATCTCATTTAAGCATTCAGTATCAGTATTACTTGGATTTAGAACATAACTTTTAATATCAAATTTCTTTTCATTTTTACAAGAAGAAAGTGATAAAATTAAAAATATGGTGGAAATAATTCTCAAATCTTTCTTTTTAAGGTTGCCACTAACGGTTTGCATATGGCTTGTGGCGGTTTCGAAGCACTTTCCTGTCCACCGAAACCAAAGCTGGCTACGGAGCGAAAACCTTGCTGACATCCGTTCACCCGCCATAAGCTATATGCGTTGTTGTGGCCAGTTATTTCATTTTTTCTATTTGTTCAATTTCTTCCGAAGTCAGTCGTCTGAGAAATTCCCATCCCATTTCTCCAAAAATTTCAACATATCCTTTATTCTCATGTAGGATTATTCGAGTCGTTCCTTTTGGCTTTATGCCGTCTTCGATGAACTCCTTGTATTCCTTTTCTTTTAATTCTTTATCGGTCAAATTCGATGGATCAACCTTAATTTTAATAGACTTTCCTTTAATCTCCTTACCGTCTTTGTAAAATATTGGTGAGTTAATTTTCAGTCGTCCACTCTCAATTGGTCTTAACCTAAAAGTTCGGGTTTCCATTTCAGTCGTTACTCCGTTTTGGATGGATACAGAAGAGCTTTTGTTCGGTCCGCTAATTATTTTGAAATCTTCAAGGTCAGGAATGTCAATTGAGTCAAACTTTGCATTTAATTCAAAAGTTAGTTCAATGATTTCGTCAAACTTATATTCTTCTTTGTCTGTGCTCACATTAGCTTCCTGTCCAAAACTGTAGGCGGTTGAAATCAGAAATATGGTCGTTAAGAATAGGTTCTTCATTTAGGTTCTTTTAATTGGCCACAACGGTTTGGGTATTGCCGAAGGCGGGGATTTTTAGCGCAAAAGTTCAAACGAAGGACGAATGTTGAACCTTGCACAAATGTCCAATCGAAGTCGTTCAGCCCCGCTTTTGGCAATACCTTGTTGTACGACGTAGTTATTTATTTAGTTTTTAATTCGTCCAAATATTTTCGTATGTCTTTTTCTAATTTTTTGGGATAATCATAATTTAGTTTTTTCGATAATTCAGTTCCAATTTTTGAAACTAAATCAGCCATTGCAAATAAAGCATCCCAATTATCATTTTTTTTACTTCCTGAAAATGTTTGTTCTATTGTTTCCCACAAATCGGTAGTCAGGTATTTTTTAAAAAGTCTGCCGTATTTATTGGTTGTAATATTCCAATTATGTTCGCTTGAAATGTACCATTCGATTAAAGGGATTAAATAGTCTGTTCGGATATTATTTTCAGTCATAAACTTTGTATAAAACAAGTCATCCCTAATAATACATTTTGCGGTATGAGCAATGTCCCACCAAAAGTCATTTAAAACTTGTTTGAATTTTTTTTCTGTAGGTTTTTTTATTATAAAAATCTGGTGAGTAGGCTTTTTTAGACTATTTGTTAGCCCTTCTTTATCCACCAAAACTTTATAGCCAATATCCCAATCTTCGTGTAATTCATTTTTTTTTGCGTCAAGTAAAAATTCGGGTTTGCTGTATAATTTGAAATCTACTTTGACATAGTCAGCATATAAAACCATTTTCATAGCGTGTTTACCTTCGAAATAGGTTTCGTCTTCTTCAACCATTGCAATTGGATTTCCAAAATTTTCTGTCCAAGTATTGTCTGAAATATATTTGGCGTTATTTTCGAATATAAGTTCAATGTCTAAGTCGCTAAAATCGTCAACAGGTGCTAATGGATTTACAAGTGAACTTGTCAATAATACTGCTCTTATGTCTCGGTTATTTTTAGACCAATCAATTATTGCTTTTAGTTTTTCGTCACGAACTTTCATTTTTACGAGGTGGGTTTTACTATGTCGTACAACGGTTCTCGGCTTTGCGTAGTGGCGGATTTTCAGCACTAAACTTGAAACGAAGTACTCAGTTCAAAATTAGCACAAATGTTCGTGCGAAGAACGTCACTCGCCATTACGCAAAACCGATGTTAGCGGGTCGTTGTTATTTTTCGAGTTGTTGTTTCAGGTATTGCTCAATGGTTGTTTTTAGAGTCGTTATTTTGTCTGGGAACTCTGGAACTGTCAAGCCGTCAATTACTGCTTGCGTCATATCAATTAGATTGTCAGCAGTATTGTCCGTAAAACCTACCGATAAAAGTGTTTCTTTCCATTTGTCGTTGGGTATTGATTGTACGAATACATCTTTACCGACTAAAACAGAAAAAGCTTTTGCAACCTCAAGAGAGTTATATTTCTCTTGTCCAACCATTTCATACACTTTATAAGTTTTTTCTTGAATAGGTTTAGCAATGATTTCTGCTAAAAATTCCGCCAAGTCGAGTGGTGAGTGCATTGCAATTTTCAAGTTTTCAGGAAAAAATGTCGGCAAAACACCATATTGTTGAGCTGTTTCAAAGTAACCAAGCCAATTACTAAAATAGTATGATGGTCTAACAATTATTTTTTCGATTTCAATATCTTGAAAGCTTTGCTCTAAATGTCTTGACATTAGAATATTGCCTGTGTCTCCTTGATTGTGGGCACCAATACAAGATAGGCATACTATTCTTTTAACTCCGTTTTCGATAACTGCTCTTTTATAGTTTTCTACTATTCGTTTGGTGTCTCCAATGATGTCATTGGAACTCGGATTCTCTGGTGTTAATAAAAATGCGGTTGAAATACCTTGAAACGACTTTATCACTTGTTCTGTGTCAAACAAGTCAGCTTGTCGAACTTCAAGGTTCAAGTTTTTAATTTTTTCAGGATTACGAACTAAGGCTATGGCAGGAATGCCATTTTCAGATAGTCTTTTGATTAAATGAGAGCCAACTTGTCCTGATGCTCCAACGATTATTGTCTTATTAATTTCCATTTCTATTTGTTGTTACTGTTCTTGATGTCTGTCGTTTTACAATGCCCGCTAACGTTTTGCAGATTTGCGATGGGCTGGGTTTTTACCACTGAACTTTATGCGGAGCACAAAATTTTCGGCTACCACAAAACTGCCTGCGGAACACGAAACCCCGCCTATTGCAAATGTGATGTTACCAGCAGTGTTTTGCCATTCGATGTATTATTTACTTTCAATAAACTTTGCCAGTTTTTGTAACGACTGCTCTGTTCCGTCTTCATTGTCTTTCGGGTCAATGCCAGTCGGAATATTTCTGAAAATGATTGTTACTTTGGTTGAGTTGGTGTCAAGTTTGTCTAACTGTACTTGCATTGTCATTTCATCTTTAAATTTGCTATTGTCAGATTGAAAGTTTATGGTCTGAACAATCCTTTCAAAGGGTTTGATTTCCGTAAATGTCGCTGAAAATCGGTCTTCGTTACCCGAGGTTTTTCCCTGAGTTTTATTGTCTTTGTAGTAAAGTGACATTTCATAGCCACCACCAACTTTCAAATCAAAGTCGTGAATTTTTCCCGTCATACCATAGGGTGCAAGCCAATATTCCAATGCTTTCTTTTCTGTAAAAGCGTTCCAAACTGTTTCTATGTCAGCTTGAATTTCTTTCGAATTAATTGATGTCCTATCCATAAGCTATTTAATCGTTGTAACTTCTGTTAGTTGATTGTCTGTCCATTACTTTACAAATTGTCGTTATTATGTGGTCGTCTAACATTGCTGGTAACGGTTAGTATATGAAAAGTAGGCGATTTCGAAGTGCCAAATTTTCGGTTAAGCACAAAGTATAATACGAGCCAAAAGCCTTGAATTTACTACTGTTTCGCCTATTTTTTATATACATTGTTAGCGGGTCGTTGTTTTTGTTTATCAGTCATTTATGTGTTTTTCTATTCCATCAATAATTGATTTCCAATCATCAACGTGTAATTCGTGTCCTGTACCTTCAAGGGTGATTAGATTTGAACCTTTTATTTTTTCTAGTAAAAAACCTGCATTCTTATAATGCCAAATTTTGTCGTCTGTTCCGTGGATAATTAAGGTGGGTTGTTTGATTTCGTTTAATCTGTTCCAATATTCTTCACCACCTTGCAATGCAGCGTGATTGAACATACTTATATAATTGTTGGCTCTATTGAACTCAGCTCTTATCAGTTTTTCACTTCTTTGTTTGTCAAATTGTTTCTTGCCACTCATTAATTCTGCACCCTGAATTAAATAGTTTACCACACTGTCTTCATTTGTCCAATTGACTGTACCTGCTTTACTATGGAAATCTAAAATACTCGTGTCCATTTCAGGTATAGTTGGGTCTGAGTCTCCCCAAGGGCCTGATGACATAAGAGTTAAGGAGTTAACTCTGTCGGCAAACTTTATTGATGCTATTTGAGAAATTAGTCCGCCCAAAGAAATCCCCACAAAATGTGCTTTGTCAATCTTGTAGCCATCCAATATTGAAATAGCGTCATTAGTTAAGTCAACAATATCGTATGGAGTAGAACCTGGTTCATAATTAGTGGATTTTCCTACATCTCTGTTGTCGTAACGAATAACAAAAAATCCTTTTTCAGATAATTGTTGGCAAAATTCAGTGTCCCAATACAGCATTGATACGGTTGCACCTGCTACCAAAAGGATTGCTGGATTTTTCTTATTTCCAAAACTTTCCGTACAGAGTTCAATGCCGTTTGTTTTAATTATTTTCTCTTTCATTTCTGTTTTCCTTTGTTTGCAACTGATTATTATCAGTCCTAAAATTAATATCCAAAGTAGTTTTTTTTTCATTTATCAATGTTTAACTGTTATGCTGGTATCTTTCACAATGCCCGCTAACTTAATTATCGACAAATATAAACACTTTTTTTTAAATCATCAAATAATTATCTAAAAAAAGTCAGACCAAAGAGTTAACCTATTAATTAATTGCGTATTTTTGATTGTAAAAAAATAACAAATGTTGCGTGATAGATGAAAAAAGAAGAACTACAATAACCCGTAGTGCATTATTAAACGAGATTAATTTTTAGGTTGTTAATATTTCTGTCGAATACAAATTTATTGAGATATTGAATGGTTGTAAGTGTTGTAATTTTAGCTAAAATTCGGGTTTTAAATCCCTGAAAAGATTTAGCATAATTTCTTCTGATCATAAACTGGTCACAAAGTTGCGAGAATAAAGTTTCAATACGTTTTCGGTATTTTTTAAATGGATAAAATTGTGGTTTATAGTCTTTTTGATTTTTTCTTTTAGGAGTTTCCAATTGTATATTTACTTCATTAAACAAGTCGAGCTGAATGGTTTGAGAAAGATAACCTTTATCTCCAAGTAACACACAGTCTGGTAGTTGCCCTTTTATGTCTTGTAGGTAATGGATGTCATGAACAGAAGCAGGTGATAAATCAAAGCTTTGAAAAATGCCCGAAATAGAACAAACTGCATGAAGCTTATAGCCGTAAAAATGTAAATTCTGCGACGCACAAAATCCCTTGTTGGGAATGGCATAATCTACTTCTTTACAGATTTTACTTCGTGAAGATCGAGCCAATTTACAAACTTCCAAAGGCATACTATCTACTATAAAATAGTTCTCAAAATCATTAAACTTTTCTACCATTTTCAATCTGATTTCTTCTATAAACGGGAAGAGTTTTCTCTTTCTTCGATTGTAAACACTTCGTTCAATTTTTGAGGCTATATCAAAATCTTTAATCTCCCTAAAAAGTTGATATTCAGAGTCAATAGATTTAAACTCGGCTAAAATAATTAAACTAATCAGCTCTAAATCAGATAGTTTTGGCTTTCTAGGTTTGAAATAAAAGTTCTCAACTTTGGATATTTTAATTAGTTCTTTTAAAATTAATTTGTAACTTGCTTCTAAGTTGCTCATAATTGTATTTATTTGATAGTCAATACAATATACTGATTTTTAATCTTTTGAGCAACTTTTTCTATAATGCACTACGGGTTATATGTTTTTTCTTCAATATCAACATATCCTCCCGTATCATTAGGTTTAATAGATGCGTGTTGATAATAGGTAAGTGATTTCATATTATACTTCCATCCCGAAGATATTGATATTTGGGTTGCTAATTCATTACAATAATGCGCATAGTACATATCAGAAATGTACAACAAGTCAGGATTGATATTTATTGGAATTATATACCTTGCCATAGAATCCATAGCAATAGATGCCCTATTTACATAAGCTTCCTGTTGAAAGATTTCATCATTTGTTGTACAGGCTAATTTTGTCAAATATAGATAATCATATGAATAAATCTTTCTATATAGTTCCATATGGTTTTTAGGGCACATCAATAGTAATAATCTAAAAGTATTTGCTGCCCCAGCTAATCCATAATCACTATTCCAATATCGATTCGGGAACATTGCAAGTTGATTTATACTTCGATAAAGATAATTTAGCCCTTCTTCGAACTTTTGCCCATACATATACATACCTGCTATATCAGCAAGTATATATGGATGCTCTGTATCTTTAAATTCAAATATGATAGAATTTAATACAAAAGTAGGAATTTCATATAATGCTAATGAAATTCCCCTTGTACGCCAAGGAGAATTTAAATCTTTGAATTTAGGCTTGTCATTTTGTGCATTTTGAACTTTGAGGACATAATTATCCACAAACGAATCATCTATGCACAAACTTCTATCAATCATAGTAATTTCAGACATTTCATAATTCTTACATTTATTGTGTAGATACAGTCCCAACTCTTTAAGTAAAGATATGATATACTCATTGTGTATTTTATTCACATAAAAATCAAACATCATAGGAAAGAGCCAATTGCCCTTTTTCTCTTGAAAACAAATGGGATGTTCATGTGCAAATTGACTGAACGATTTTGGGTCAGCAGACTCAATTTTCTCAAGGAGAGTTTTGATGTAATAATTATCTTCCATACAAAAAACTTAATTATCAATGTTATGATAGATTTTCTCCCTGTAATGTTATCAACCGCTTCTTAACAGTCCCGTTCTTACAGGATTTTACTATAGAAATTATGACTTCATCCATACGTGGCACTTCCAATTTTCTGTATTCATTTGTATCATCACAGAAAACCACAAGATACATCTTTTCGATAATTATGTCATAATTTCTTTCGAGAATATAGCGATATAGGTTCTGTTGAATACAATAATGCCAATATGGCGTATCCTCAATTTGATTGAGTTCACCTAACCCTTTCTCGCCATAGTTGTTTACCGCAATCGGTTTACCCCAAAAATCGACAATGCGATGACTACGTTTCCAATCATATATGTCAAAAACATCTCCACGTTTATGTATCATATCTATTGTACCAGCAATTTTTAGTTCGTCATCATATATAGCCCATTCTGTTCTAAACGGTTTAAATTTGTGGTTTTCGAGAAACTCTATGAATTGCATATATTCAAGTTCAAGAGAAATTTGTTCTTCTATGTGAACATATTTTCCGTCATATTTGAAAGAGAATTCTTGTTGATATGGAAGTCCCTTATAATAGTTTTCTATTTGTTGGTGCATAAAAGTTCCGACATCACGTGAACACGCACCTTTTGAATCCCATTCTTCAAGAATCTGTCCTTGTGATATATTTCGTTGATTAGCTTTATATTCTGACCAATAGTATGAATCAAATGGCTTAAAGAAACAAGATATCACACTGCTGACAGGAATAAATTGTTCCTGTCCATCATATAGATAAATATGTTCTTGTGGATAGAATTGAATATGAACGTCTTTTTCGCAAAAAACAGGTTCTCCTATTTTATAGTTTACTTTTCTATTTGAAGAAAACACCAATGGTTTCATTCTCTTGGCACAAACCCTTTCTTTTTCCGTTTGTGTTATGTCTGCAATTTCAAGTTTCTCATTGTCAACAATACCAAATTCATGGTTCAAGTATTTCTCGCGAGTATTTTCACTTGCCATAACTTTGGCTTCGATTTCTGTCCATCGTTCAATTTCCTTTGGAGTAGAACATGAGAGAAAATCGATTGGTAAAACCATAGAGGGTTGTATATAATGAAGAACTTGTGCTATAAAAGCCGCACATCCCTTAGGATTGGAAAAAACTTGATATTCAGTAAAACGAATAACAATCCATCCGATATTATTCAGAAGTGCATCACGAAAATCATCTCCACATCCTATATAATGTATAGGTTTTCGTGTAAATGCAGCATATGGTTCGTCTATTTCAATGTCTATTCTTATAGATGGGTGCTTTTTGCATATAATCGCTATATCTGGTTCAAAAGGCCTGTTATCTTCTACAGGAAGTATATTGCAATCACTGAGTATAAGTAAATCACATCCCCTGAAAGTATCTTGTAGATAATTTTGGAATTTAGCTTCACTGAACCCTCTTCTTGCTATAGCTTTTCTTCTGTATGGAAAAACAATACAGCCATCTTCAGGATATTTAGTTACTGGATATTTCCAGTTACTCTTATCTTGGACAACTGATGGCATCAAATAATCAACATATTGAACATCAAAATCATCAACCACTCCAACAGCATAATCACTTTCTATTTTTTTCTCTGTTTTGCAAATGACATCTATCAATTCTTTATCTACGCTTTTAGACAAAGCAAAATCTTTAACCTTCTTGACTTTTTCTTTTGCCGTCTCAATATCAGCAGACTTTAATGCATTAGAAATAGAATTGATTTCATCTTTTATTTGTTTTTGTTGCTGCACTTCTATGTTCTTTTTATCAATGAGTTTTTGCATCTCTTCCCGAGAAAACTCTTTCATTAAAGAAATATAAACAATACAGGGCTTTTGATGCTTAAATTTCTGTATTACAGATTCGCATCTTTTTACAAACAAGTCTTGTGTTGTTACTCCATCAATAATAACAACATAGTTTGAAGATAATTCATCTATATGATGGAGAGCACATGATTGAAATCCAAGTACAGCCAAATCAAGAGTTAAAAACTGAACTTGAAGATTTTCATCGAATTCAGCCCCATATGCGATTACTTGCACAGGGACACCCAATGATTTTATAAAGTTACTAATCTCTATGTTGATATAAGAAGGGGTATTTATTTTTCCCTCCTTATATTTATCTATATTAATGTTATTCTCTTGCGTCTGTTTAAAATGAGTGTAATCTAAATCGGTTGCAGTGCAAAAACTTGAAAAAAAGAATTGCCATATGCGATATTCTCCTTGTATGATATTTCCTTTATAGTCGGTTTTTTGAAAATTCATGTTATAAAAATAGCAACCAGAATGTGGCGTTGTAGATTTTTTGCTACGACATAACTTACTAAAAGCTATTTGTGCCTTTTCCCATTCTTCGGTACTTAAAAACTCTTTTTGCCGCCTATCGAAATCTATTATTTCCGTAATATTACTTATTATTATTGATTTGTTTGCAGAAGGATGTTCTTTTTGCCAACAAGTAAGTCCATCTGAATAGTTGGCTTTAATCATATTATATTCAGTTGATACCTGCTTTTCTCGTTGTATTCTTTCCAATTCGAGCTTTTCTCTCTTTTCCCATTCAACTTTAGGGAATGAGAGGAATTTATTTATATCTTGTTTTGTAAGATTGTTTTCAGACTGGAATATTCGTAATTCTTTTCGAAAGAAAGAGTATGCATTAGGATATATATCTTTTTGATGCTTAAATTTCTTTATTAAACGCTTGGTTGATAAATTTGATATAAATATAAAAGCTATAAGAATGGCTATTAAAATTCCTATAATTATGCATACGACTTTAAAACCTTGAGTAAGTCCCCAAGTTATAAGTGCTAGTAGGGCATATCCAATACAACCCCATTTTTTTTCTGAATCCATAATTCTTACTTATAAATATATAAAGCGTGAACTGCACAGCCACGTCTTTATTTGGAGGTCGTAGGAAACCTTGCATACAGATGTAGTAATAGCAGCCCACGCTATAGCGTGAGAACCACTATGCCATCTGAGTATGCAATTTGAAAATTTCCTACGTTTCCAAATACTTGATGCGCATAACGCTTCTTTCTTATCTAATATGTTTTGGAAAGAGTTACCTCAATCCGATACAAAGGTAAGAAAAATCCGTGATCTGCCATTCAAACATCACGGATTTTTTTGATTTACAGTTTCATACTCCTATTCTGTCTTGGTTTCGGTATTCCGATAGCTTCTCTAAACTCATTCATTTTCTTTCTGAACCAGTTCACGTGTGAAACCCCGTCTATCTTGAAATCGAATCTACCGTTTTCGTCCTGTCTGATGGAACAGACGGAGTGTCGGGTATCAAAACTTCGGTTAAATTCGGAAGAATAGAGTTCGCCTTTTATCCCGACCTCCTTGAACTCGCACAGTCTTCTGATTATTCCGTCATTGAACCCCAATCGGTCACGCAGGAAGTTTATTACAGGCATCAGCTTCTCCACATACGGGAAATAGCGTCTGACAAAATCCGTAAACTCCGACAGCTTGCGGTGCTGTTGCTCGTAAGCGTTTCTTATCTCCTGTATCTGTTCGGCTTGTTGCCGTTCCCGTTGTCGGGCTTCGTCTTCAAGTTCAAGGATGCGGTCTTGCAAGTCCTCGTTCCTGCGTTCCAACGATTTCATTCTTCCACTTCCGAAAAGAGAACCCACACTGCTTGCAAGGGCGGTTGCCGTATCGGTGGCTGCGCTTTTGAGCTTGTCGGTGCGGATTTCCGCTTTTACCTGTTTCAGTTCCTCCTGCGCCTCGGCTTTCTTCTCCTGTAACAGTCTGGTTTCGGTTTCAAGGGTTTCATTTTTCTTTTTCAAGTCCCGATAATACTGCATGGTGGTAGTGTGCCGTGCTTCCGAGCCCCGTACCCCACGTTGCAATCCGTATTTCGTCATCACCCTTGCGTAATTGTCGTGGTAGGCAATCAGGGTCTGGCGGTTGAACAGGTCATCGGCACACAAACGGACGGAATTTGTTTTCTTGCGGTACTTGCGCTTACCGTCCGTCTGTTCTTTCTTGGCTTTGCGCCTTTCACCCGTCACGATAGGAACAACGGCTGCGTGGATGTGCGGAGTCTTCTCGTCCATGTGCAGATGGGCGGCAACCACATTGTCTTTGCCGAATGTGGCTTGCAGCCATTGGATGCTGTCGTTGCACCATTCGTCGAGCTTTCCTTTTTCCTGTATGTTCATCATGTCCTCGTGCGTACCCGACAAAACCACCCGGACAACGCGGACTTGGTCGTGCGTGATTTTCCGTCTGATGCCTGCCGTGTTCAGCCTGTGGGCAATCGCTTCATCCCTGCCGTGAACGCCATCAGGGTATTCGACAAGCACCCTGTTCAGATGTGTTCTTGTCGGGTCTGCGTTTTTAGGTATTATCTTTCTCTCTATATGATCGGACTGCGTGGTGTCCGATGTACCCTTTGCCTTCTTAATGTCCAATGAAAAATATCCCATATCATTACTGTTTTTGCGGTTATCGTTATGTTTCTTCTCTCTGCCTGCGGCATCGGCTCACAGGGTTTATTATGCAAATGAACCATTGCAGCACTCGGCATAATCCAAACGAGTTTGGCTTCTGCTCTCGTTTGCACAGGGTTTCCAAAGGGATTTCCCTTTGGCTCGATAGGGTGTTTTTAGCGTTACGGAGTAATGCGTGAAGAAAACGCCCTATTGAGCTATGGTATTTCTGTCTAAATACCTTGGGAGAGCGGACGTGCATATTACAGATGAAATCCCCCTTTCTTTTTCGGTGGCTGCATCATCCGCCTTGCGGATTGGACTTGTTTCTTCTCCTTTATCGGCTCTGCCGATTGGGACAAGGGCTTACCGCACAGATAGTCGTTCAAGTCCTTATAATCACGATAGTACATTGACTTGTCAAGCATCCGTTCCCCGAACTTCTCTTTCAGCTTCTTGCAGGTGCTCCGTCCAGCCGTGTCGTTGTCAAGGAAACAGCCGATTCGGGTGTAGGTTTCCAATAAGCTTTCCGCTTTCGCAAGATTGGAAACGGAGTTCAGTATGACATAGTCCTGTGTGTCCAATCGCGGGTGTTGCGGATTGTTTCTTACTCGGATGGTAAGGAATGAGAGGTAATCCATGAACCCCTCGAACAGGTAACACATACATCGTTGTCCGTCCTGCTGTCGGATATGGGTGATGTCTTTCGGGGCGACACATCCCTTGAAGTATCTGTTGCGCACTTCATATCCTCCTGCCATGTTCGGAAAGCCGATGGCAAAATAGGGTTTGTCGGCATTCATAAACCGAAGCTCCCTGCATTCCCTTTTGGCAAGTCCGATGTTTATTCCCCTTTCTTGCAGATAGGCTATAAGAGCAGGAGAGGACAACTCACCAACCCTTAATCCCTGATAAGGCTGATTGTCGGAATGCTGTCTGCCAAAAGAGAACGATGCAGGGCGGATGTATGCTGTCCGCTCCTCTATGCGTTTCAGCAGATAGGCTACATCTTCCGAATGGTAGAGTTCCGCTGCCAATGCAATGATATTACCGCCTTTGCCGATGCCGAAGTCGTACCATTTTTCAAGCTCGGTGTTTACCTTGAACGATGCGTCCGTTTCTTCCCGTAACGGTGATTTGTACCACAGGTTCTTGCCTTGTTGCTTTACAGGCGTATAGCCCAGACTTTGCAGATAGTCTGCCAGTTTGATTTGCTTTACATCTTGGATTGTCATATTACATACGGTTTTGAAGTTGATGAAAATTTGTTGATTTGATGAATTGTCAATGTAATATGTTTATATACAGCCTCGTAACCTCTCAACATCTTCTCAACAAACCGCTCACCAAAAGAGAAATCCACAAACGGCTGTCGGCGGTTTCTCAACTTCTCTTTTGGCTTGTTGAGATTTTGTTGAAAATGTATATCGTTTATTATCAGTGTATTTATACCTATATTCAACAATTCAACAGAAAAAATGATAGTGTTACAAGGATTCGAGTTGTTCCCTTGTGACGGTGTAGAAGCGTCCCACTCTCTTTATCGGCTCATACCGACACTCCCGATTGCAGTTGAATTGGTAAGTGGTATAAGTCAGTCCGTTGGATGCAGGTGTAAGTTTCCAACATTCCTGCAACACTTTTCGGACTTGGTGTTTCTCCACCTTCACCTGTGAGTGTACCAGCAAAAGAAGAATGTCGCTGTAACAGAAAGAGAATGTATCCGTGCCGACACTGTCCATGATGTCAAGGACAAGTTCGTGCATCTCTATCTCCAACCGGTTGCGGTTGCTGCGGATAATCTTCTGCAAGGCTTCTGTATGCAGCAATGTGGGGTTGAACCACATCCGGCTTTCCTTTTCGGTGGACAGTTTTCTGTGTTGCAGGAAATGGAGAAAGGCGGGTATCTCCGCTTTCAGCTTTTGCAGGAAGTCGGTATCATCGGACTGCAAGCGGTCTATCTTGCGCACCCAATAGCGTGTTTCCCCTGCGTCTATGATTACGGGCAGATGCTCGTTGTTGGAACACAGCACGAATTTGGCGAAGAACGCAATCTCGTCACGGTCTTTGCCTTTGGCTTCCACCTTGTAGGATAAGGTAGTGCTAAGATTCTTCAACCGCTCGCTATCCTCCCTGCGGTTGAGCAGCACCTCATCCACCACGATAAGCAACTTGCCAGCCCAGTCGGAATTGAACTGGCTGCGGAAATCCTCGTTGGTGTTGAAAGTCACATTGTTCTGAAAAAGGGCTTTCAGAAAGTTCAGGAAGGTGCTTTTGCCCGTGTTGCGTTCTTCCGACACCAACAGCAGGATAGGCAACTTCTGAATCGGTTGCAGGTAGAGCAGTTGCAGATAGTCCATCCCCAACTCGTACTGTTCCCCGAAGATGTGCCGTACCAAAGATTGGATATGCGATAAATCGCCCTCCTGCGGTCGGTGGTCTATCGGTTCGTAGAGGTTAAGGAACTTGCCGACCACGGAACGGTAGCCGATGTGTTCGGGTACGGTGCAGAAGCCGTCATACTTGGGAACGCTGCCGATGTAATCCTTGCCGTAATCCTGTCGCAGGGTCTCGTTGTTCCATGCGATGCGTTTCTTCACATACCCTCCGTTCAGTCTCGGTTGCTCCACAATCTTGTAGAGCGTTGTCCCGACACGGATAAATTCTTCCTTTGCCATGCCGCCATCCGATGGCGGTCTGTGGCTGTCCTGTTGTTCGATAGCTGACATAATCAAATGGTTTTAAGTTTGAAAATTACCAGCTACAAAAATATAATCAATTATCGGATAGGTTGTTATGCAAAACACAGCAGAATGGTGACAAATAGCCCCCGAAACAAAAACTTTCGATGGCTTGGGGCAGGAAACAGGTTCTGCAAACGGAAAAACTCCCGAAAAGCGAATGTCGGATTACGCTTTTCGGGAGAAAAAATCAGAGCGTCTGTCGTTCTGTCGTACTGACTTAATGAATTACTGACTTACCGAGTGAATAATGTCAGGCATTCAGCTACGAGAAGTATTCGGATTTGGATATACCATTGGTATTCAGCGAGAAAAAGATGCTTGTTTTCTCTTTTCGCAGGTACAGTCTTTCAAGAACGGCATTGCGTACCCGTTCCGCTCCGAATGTGCCGATATGGAAAGCAAGGGCTACTATCGCTTCAAGGTTGTAAACCTCCATACAGCAATTATCGGATACCCGTATGCTTCGCCTTATCCCGTATTCCCTTAAAATTCCGCTCTTGCAAAGAGCTTTCAGCCCTGCACGGAATGTCGGGGCGGTTACTCCGAACAGGTCGCAAAGTTCCCATTCGCTCATGGCGGTTGCGCTAATGTCGGTCGGCAAGGTGATGTTGCCGTTGCCGTCCGTTGTGATGATGCTTCGTTTCATGGCTATGCTTGGTTATGGGGTTACACTTCCGAACGATGCGTTCAGCTTGTTGCCGAACATCGTCAGGTCATTGTCAAGTTTCTGTGTGGTTATCTTCGCATAGATTTGAGTCGTGACAATGTTCGTATGTCCCAAAACACGGCTCACGCTTTCAATGGGCATCCCCTTGCTAAGAGCCAGTGTTCCAAACGTATGACGTGCACAGTGGTAGGAGATTTGCTTCTCTATTCCGCATTCCGCCATTACCTTTTTCAGTTGTTTGCACATCGTCCAATAGTTGATTTTCCCGAAAACCAGCTTGTCTTCCGACAGATACTTGTACCGTTCGATTATCTGCAAGGGAATATCCAGCAGCTTCACTTGGAACGGGACATTTGTCTTGTGCCGTTTCGACAATATCCATTTCTCACCGTTCACCTCCACTATTTCGTCTGTTGTGAGTTCTTTCATATCTACAAAAGACAAGGCGGTGAAGCAGGCGAAAATGAACAGATCCCGCACCAATGTGAGGGTGGGGTTGTCAAACTCGTGCGCCATGATTCTTTTGATTTCGTCCTCTGTCAGATATTCCCGTTCCTTAACATTCGGGCTGATATGGAACTGCGCAAACGGATTTCTCGGTATCAGTCCGTTATAGTGCGCACGCATCACCACTCCTTTTAGCCACATGCAGTTCAGCCAGATGGTGGCGTTTTTCAGTCCCCGTTCAGCCGTAAGATAAGCCGCAAATTCCTTGATGAAGTCGGGTGTAAGTTCCAGCATGGACATATCCGTCCGTCTGTAGAATGACTTGATAAAGGCTGCGACATAGTTCCTTGCCCTTACCATGACCTTGTATGTGCCGATGCTGCGGTCTTTGCCGACACGTTTCAGGAAGTTGGCGCAATCCTTGTCAAAAGCCTTTATCAGTGTCTCATACTCGCTTCCTACCCCTTGGTAGGCATTGCGCACCATTTCAGCCGTTACGTATGCCTCTCGGTCGGATATGCGCTGATAGTGCTTGATGATTTGCGCCTTGATGTTGTCCAATGCCAGATTGATGTTCCGTGCTTCGGCGCTCTTGCCTTTGGCTCGGTTGCCTTTCGCATCCCAAAGGGTTTTCGGGATGGTCTGCTTGCAACTGAACTGCGCCACAGTACCGTTGATTGTCACTCGTCCCATGATGGGGACAATACCGTCTTTCTCCTTGCTGCCGTTCACGTAGAACAGCACTTTGAATGTACTTCTTGCCATACTCGTTTTTTTTGTTTGCAAAGTTAAATATCAACGAGTTAGACCTTGATACGCAAATCGGTGACAAACGGTGCAATAGCATCTCTCATATGTTAAATCTTACTCTTTCACGGGTAATGATTTGCAAACCATTCTTCTTCTTAAATCCGCTTTTCTTTGCGTTTTCCGATTTTTCGGCTTGTCATCATTTGACACCGTAACAGCTCTGATATTAAGTCGTTTAGCGTCATTTCTCCCGTTTTTCGAGGTTATTCCAGAGATTTTACGTAAATTTGCCATTCAGTTACAATTTATCAACCTAAATTCTTTATTTACATGGAATCTGTAATGAAAAAAACAGCCGCCACAAGCTTGTTAGCCTCTTGTGCGGTATCGCTGGCCTTGTTTTCCTCTTGTGCCAGTCAAGAACAAAACACACTTACTCCCGAGGAAATCGCTGACGGATGGGTCCTGCTTTTTGATGGAAAGACATTGGATGGTTGGAAAGATTACAACGGGACTACATTGACACAGCCTTGGCATGTAGTGGATGGTTGTATCCAAGCCAAAGGTGATGGCAGCGACGCTAGTGGCTACATCGTAACCGATAAAGAGTATGAGAACTTCGAGCTTTCTTGGGACTGGAAATTGTCCAAGGGGGGCAATAGCGGTATGTTGTACCACGTGGTAGAGCGTCCCCAATACGCTGTTCCTTACGTAACAGGGCCGGAGTATCAATTGATCGACGAGCCGAACTTCCCGGAGCCATTGGAAGAGTGGCAGAAATTAGGCGTAGATTACGCGATGCACTTGCCGGATAAATCCAAGATGAAGGTGAATCCGCAAGGCGAATGGAACAACTCCAAGATCGTATTCGATAACGGACATGTGGAACATTGGTTGAACGGACAAAAGATCGTTGAGTTCGAGGCATGGACAGACGATTGGCACGCTAAGAAAAATAGCGGTAAATGGGCCAACGCACCGGAATACGGATTGGCGAAAAAAGGTGTGCTTTGCTTGCAAGACCATGGCTATCCCGCATCTTTCCGCAACTTGAAGATCAAGGAACTTCCCCGTAAGGCCGGTAAGGAAGTGAACTTGTTCAACGGCGTGGATTTGACGGGATGGGAACCATACGGTACGGAGAAATGGTACGTAAAAGACGGCTTATTGGTTTGCGAAAGCGGTCCCGACAAACAATACGGTTATCTCGCTACCCGTGATTATTACGATGATTTCGATCTAACCGTAGAGTTCAAGCAAGAGGCTGACGGAAACTCCGGCGTATTCATCCGCTCTTTCGTAGAGGAAGGCGTGAAAGTAAACGGCTGGCAGGTAGAAGTAGCTCCGAAGGGTCACGATACAGGTGGTATCTATGAGTCGTACGGACGTGGCTGGCTGGTTCAGATTCCGGACGAGAAAGAGAATATATTGAAAGAGGGCGATTGGAACACGATGCGTATCAAGGTACAAGGCGACAACGTACAGACTTGGCTGAACGGACAGGAAATGGTAAACTTGAATGACGAGAAGATCGGAGCCGGCAAAGGCCGCATCGCCCTTCAGATTCACGACGGTGGAGGCATCAAGGTTCTTTGGCGTAATTTAAAACTTACGACATTATAATAGAACGAAACTAGATTATAAACCCAATAAGGTGTTTCAAAAGAAGTCTTTTTGAAGCACCTTATTTTTATCATTGATAACACGCTCTTTTATCACTGGATTTTATGAATAAACTTATCTTTACAGCTATCCTTTCGGGATTTGCCGGTCTCTACGCCATGGGCCAGAACGAGATCCGGCTTATGGACATGGACCTAAATAAATCCTACCAAACCTACGGTGGCGCCGTCAAAGGGAAATCAGTTACCAACGAGCCCGCCTCCATACAAGGAAAAACGTATGATGACGTGATCGGGGTACAAGCCAAAAGCCATATCAAGATCGATTTACACAAGAATGCGTCACGCTTTCAAGCACAGGTCGGGATCGCCGACTCACATATCGATTATACAGATAAAAGCCTCACGGTTATCCCTTTTGTTGACGGAACGAAAATGTATTTCGATACCCGAAAAAACGCCAAGACATTTGTTGGTCTAGAAGGTAAAGACGGAAAGGTACATCCGGGCTCGGTCTTATTTATCTTGAAAGGAGATGACAAGGAGCTTTATAACAGCGGTATCGTCAAACTTGGCGACGCCCCGAAAACAATCGATATCCCCCTAAATGGCATAAAGATATTGGACCTTATCGTAGAGCCTACCGACGATGGCCCCAGCGGAGATCATGCCTTATGGATCACGCCCCAAATAGAGTATATGGAGATCATCCCCTCGATCATCTCCACAAGCTATCAAGGGAAAGGGCCGGAGGTATCATCCGGTACGGAGAAGAAATTACTTGATAAAATCAAGCGATTGCCCCAACAAGGGCTTCCTTTGGAAAACACCTCTTTCGACTGGCTTTTACAACCCTCACGATCCAAAGCCGGCATATATGCGACTCCCGATGGCAAAAGCATCTTATTGTCAAACGGAATGGTAGCACGTATGTTCCGTGTCTTGCCCAATCTCTCCACTCTAGATATCTTTAACCGGATGACCGGAGAAAGTATGCTTCGTGCCGTAAGTAGCGAAGGCAGTTTGACGATTGACGGGAAACGTTGGGAACTTGGCGGGCTGGCCGGCCAGCCCGAGCGCGGATACTTCCAAATGGAATGGGTCGACCAGATGACTACTCGCCCCGGTTCTTTTCTCATTGAGGATTTCCGCATAGAGGAGCTGCAGGAAGATATCAAATGGGCCAGAAGCCGCTGGGCACTGAATAAGAACGTACCCACAGGGAAAAGACTGACTTTCGTATTGAAAGGAGAGAAAGAAACAGAAGGTGTCACCGTAGAACTCCATTACGACTTATACGATCATATCCCGGTTATCCGGAAAAGTATGGAGGTTACCAACAAGACCCCGCAGTCCATAGATATCGATGCCTTTCAATTGGAATATCTGGCATTCGCCGAACCGGAGTCTCCCGGCGGTGGAGATCCCTCCAAATTCAGGCTCCCGAACATACATATAGAAAGCGATTATGCTTGTGGCGGAGAGTTTACCGAGCGGGAAACCGATATCACGGAGAAATGGGTAGCCGATCCGGAATATACCTCCCAACGCAACTATCCTTTGCTCACGCCTTGCATATTAGACGTATCGCCCAAGCTAGGTCCCGATTATACCCTAGCGGCGGGCCAGGAGTTCAAGTCCTTCAGCGTATACGAGATGCCGTTCGACAGCGATGACCGGGAACGGAAGGGCTTGTTCAAACGACGCTTTCATTATACGGTAGCTCCATGGGCTACGGAGAATCCGATCTTCATGCACCTTACCTCTTCCGATCCGGATGTTATTCGTACCGCTATCGATCAATGCGCTACCGTGGGCTACGAGATGGTGATCATCAGCTTCGGGTCTGGATTGAACGCCGAGGATATCTCGGAAGAAAATATCGCCAAATATAAATCCTTGGTAGATTACGCCCGCGGCAAAGGTGTAGAGTTAGGATGTTACTCCCTCTTATCAAGCCGTTGGATCAGCGACGAGGTGGATGTTATCAATCCCAAGACGGGCAAACGGGGAGGCATGCGTTTCGGTAGCGCTCCCTGCCTGTGCAGCGATTGGGGATATGAGTATTTCCATCATATACGAACCTTCTTCGAGCGTACGGGCATGCGTTGCTTCGAGCACGACGGCTCCTATCCCGGCGACGTATGCGCCTCCACCCACCATACCTATCATAAAGGGCTGGAAGATTCCCAATGGAATCAGTTCCATAAGATAACCGATCTCTATCGTTGGATGTGCGAGAATGGCATTTATATCAATGTTCCCGATTTCTATTTCTTGAACGGGTCTACCAAGACAGGCATTGGTTACCGTGAAGCCAACTGGTCGCTTCCCCGGGACCGGCAGATCATCCATGCCCGCCAATTGAATTATGATGGTACATGGGATCGGATGGCTTCGGCATGCTGGAGCTTCGTTCCTCTCGTGGAGTATCAAGGAGGAGGAGAGGCCGCCACCTTGGAGCCCCTCCACGAACACTTGTTCGAATACAAAACACATATGATGCAAAATTACGGAGCTGGTGTCCAAGCTTGCTATCGAGGGCCACGCCTATATGATACCCCGGAAACCCAAGCGGCCGTAACCGAGGTTATTCAATGGTATAAGAAATACCGCGATATACTCAACAGCGATATGATCCACTTACGCCGGCCGGACGCACGAGACTGGGACGGGTTCATACACGTCAATCCTCACAAGAAGGAGAAAGGTCTAGCCATGTTCTTCAATCCGGCCCATCAAGAGATCACCCGTACGATCCATATTCCACTCTATTATACCGGCCTGACACAAACAGCCCGCATCCGGGAAAAAGAGCAAAAGCCTGTCACCTACAAACTGAACCGGGACTATACGGTGGAGCTTACGGTTAAAATCCCTGCCAACGGATATACTTGGTATGTGGTTGAAGCAGCCGATTAGAACTAAAATGGCCGGGATAATCGCTACCCCGGCCATTTTATCTATCTATAGACTTCTTTATCTACGTCCGTTACCTAGATGTTTTCTGCCATGTTTATTCCCTTTAGGCTGCTGTTTTTCCAGATATTGTTTGTATTGTTCCTCCGTCAATATTTTTTTCATCTGGGCGTTCTTATCCTCACGCATGGCCAACATCTTTTCCCGTTGCTTCTCACGCTCAGCCTTCATCGCCTCACGTTCTTTTTGAGCCTTTTCCATATACTCTTTTTGAAGTTTACGGAACTCCACCGCTTGTTTCTCATCCAGCTTCAAGTCGGCGATCATCTTCTCGCAACGTGCGGACGGATCCATCTTACGCTTGTCCATACGCCTGTTCTCACGAGCGAACACAGAAGTTGAACTCAACAATACAACCAAACACAATCCTATTACCTTTTTCATAAACTACTACTTATTACTTTTATTATAAATTACCTGTTTATGAAGCGCTTCGAAAGAATAGACATCGATAAAAAGGAAAGGTTTAATCGGAAATAACATTTAACATCTTACCACAGGCCATTTACCATCTCGGAATCTCCAAATCATCCTTACTGGGTAATGCCGGGAATTTAGCGTGTGGTTCCGCCTGATACCAGAAAGTAGTCGATGAGATATCCGACTTCTGGTTATTATACCTACCGTCGTGCCGCCAACCCAAATCTTGAATCGTAACCTTCAGATCCTTTTCAAAACGAACCGGGTCCAAGATATGCCAGCGATACAAGCCGAACGCCGTAACAGCCCGATATAGGCCATCCGGACGGATCACTTGGTGCATTCCCGCATAAGGAGTGGTGAATTCTTGGTACTGATGTGTTTTCTGATTCTCGAAGTTATACGAACCGCAGAAATAATCCTCCGTACCTGTTCCACAGATTGTCGGGTATTCCTTGTCGCCATCCATATAGAACTTGATCTCTCCTTCACCCCACCAACAGTTATCATTGACACGCCAAGCCAAATAAGTTCCGACATATTGTCCCTTTCCCTTGATTCCATCCACCAACGTATGGCTAGAGCCTTGTGTCGGGTTGGAACGACGGAACTGTGCATGGAAATATCCCTCATCCTCCGGCACTTCCGTCAAGGTATAATTAATTTGGTAATACAAACGCATCTCTTCCGCATTGTTAATATTCTCCAATGTTATGCGTGCTTTCTTACGGAACGGCATCTTCCAGTAGCAATTGAAAGCGCTCCCGGGGTTTACACAGACCGCTAACGAAGATAGTTGGGCATACTCATTAAAAGCACTGGCGAAGAAATCCCCGACCGGACATTCAACCGAAGGCTCTTTCTCGTCGTCCCAATACATACGGAGTATCGAGAATCGCCAGTTGCCAGTGGGAGTCATCCATATCTGCTGGATAGCCCCCGGGCCATCAATCTCCGCGATGGTAACTGTCTCCCCCGGTTTCACGATAATAAAAGGATTTACTTTCCAGCCTTTCCCCAAATCTTTCGCTGGGCCGGCCGCATTCGCCTTATTCCGGACATCCTTATCTCTCACGGGATCAGCCATCGCTCCTTTCCCTTTCTCCCCCGTAAAATTCTCCGGACTGATCGAACGACTCTGCGCATTCGACAAACGAGAAAGGTTTCCCATATTCATATCCAACCCGTTAAAAGGATACTGCTGGGCATTCGCCCAAAAACTTAACAGCAAAAAGGCTAACAGCAAAACATTGATCTTCTTCATAATGACTTTTATTATTTAAAATTTATACATCGTCTACCTATCATCCGCCTCCAAAATTAAGATCCAATCATTTCCCCTCTCTCCCGCTTCTCCGGGCGCATTGAATGTACGAATTCCCTTATTCTCGACCGGTCCGATCAAGGTTCTCGCCCCATTCCTCGGATTGAACCAATAAGCTTTACCTAAAGATCGCAATTTACTCATTTGTATTCTTACATCCTGCCCTTGACTCAAATAAACTAAAATAAAAGTCTTATCTTTTGCTAAAACGGGAGTGATATAGCTTGCGTCATTGTAATTAATTCCGAACAGGACGGATAGATCCGGACGGAAACGATCTAACGGATACATCGTAAACAAAGACTTTACATAGCGCATACATTCGGCTCCCGGCCTATCCAACGCACCATCCCAAAACGTAAGGCATGGTACATGATATTTACCACCCGGCTTATACATTTGCCAAATAGCGTTATTCCCATATGTATATCCGGCAGCTCCAGAGAAATAAGTCCAATAAGCCTGCATACGAATATCATAGTCATCGTAAATTCCATCCGTAAAATAAGTCGTATCCTTAATCAATCCGTTATCACCTATTATGTCCTCCTTTTTCTTCCCGAACTTAGCATAATCAAAATATTCCCAGAAAAGAACCGGTATGTCCTCGTATGAAGGTTCCGCGTTTACAAACGGTTTAATCGGGTTCAATTGAGCATACATACCCGAAAAACGATATACCGGATCCATCCGGCGGTAATGCCCGCTTTGGAGAATATTGAATGATAGCCAAGACTCATTGTGGAACCAATAATGCGAGGAAATCTCTCCCGTCGGATGATAGGACATTAGTTGTGTTCCTCCATTTCCCTCCTGAATTCCTTTCGCCATAGATTGCCAGATATCGAACTCCTTATCCGTAACCACATTTCTATCACCACCAAGAATCCATATTACAGCTTCATTTTTATATCGGGTTCCCAGTATTTTCCCGTATGTATACGCATTATCTGGATTAAACAATGCTGGATTTCCGTCTTTCTCTACCACATTGTTTGCCCAAGTAGGTAGAAGCCCTATATACATTCCTCGTTTGCCGGCCTCTCGAATCACAAAATCCACCAACTCAAAGTACCCTTCCGTGATTTGGGTAGGGTCTTTATCAACCAAGGGCAAATATCCATACGCATTCGGTTTATCCAAACCATCCAGTTCAGATAAGATAACAGCCTGTATTACCGTAAAGCCCTTTTCTTGCCGGTTATCCAGATAATGAACGATCTCCTCCTTATCCAATACATGAAATAACTCCCAAGCCGTATCCCCCAGCCATAAAAAGGCACCGCCCTCTTTCTTATAAATAATAGGATCGTTCGGACGGACAATCAAATCTTGAGCCAAACAACCCAATACACAAAAAGCTAGACAAAACAAAAGATATTTTCGCATACTAATTCTTTTTAAGATTAAAAACTTACATTATAAATCTCCACGGACCCCACATTATCGAAACAAGAGGCTGGGCCAACTTTCCCATTCTCACAATCTAACCGAACATTCCGTAAAATCACTCGATCTAAATTATGAAGGTAAAGCCCCCAGCAAGGGAGCACACGATAATCGGTCAATGGCTTCGAGGGAGTACGTCCTACTATTTCTTGATCTTTGTTTCCAACATACGATAAGGAAACATCCGAAAGCCGGACATCTTTCAAACTACTATCTCCCCAACTCTCTACCGAGGCGGCCGCTTTCATTAAACGTGTACCTCTTATATGCTCCAGACAGATCCGCTCTCCCCGGTTCCCCTCATTCAATGTGACTAGAAACGGATTATCCAATTGATCAAAAGAACAGCTAGATATCAATATATCCTTTACTTCCCCAAACGCAGGGAACCATGCGCCCGGTTGGAGCAATATCCCAGAAAGCATATTCCTACGTTTTTGTTCACCGGAAGTCCGATGTGGATATTTTCCCGGACCTCTAAATTCACAATCAACGATCTTTAAACCAGTAGCCGGCATTATCAACCTTATCCCATTGCACGATGAGTTCATATAGCAATTCTCTATTACCATATTCTTCCATAGCCCACCCGCAACAGCATCATCACCCGTATAAAAACGGCAATTTCGGATACGGATATCTTTTCCGCCACGAATATGAATCCCATCCCATCCTTCCTCCACTAAAAGATTATCGAAAGAAGCCCTTTCAATATCATAACTCATAAAAGCATAGTTCGATGCTCTTCGTAGTTTAACTCCCGATATCTTAATCCCTTTCGATCTCGACAAAAAGAAAATATGAGGGCCTCTCATCCCTTCTTCACCTTTTTTATCTTGAATATGGGCACCATCGATTACCCCCTCTCCTGTAATTGACACACCTTCAACTTGATCTCCTAAAAGCAATGCCTTGTTCCAATTCCGGGGTTTTACTTTATAATAAGCCTCATCTTGATTAAGATCGGATATAGAACGGTACTTTTCCAGATTATTTATGCCTTTCACTACGGCATTACTTTCTAAGAATAAGTTTACTTTACTTTTCAGCAGAATACTTCCTGTCAAAAACGTTCCCTCCGGAATGATAACCGTTCCTCCCCCTCCCAAGGAACAAGCTTCTATTGTCCTGTTGATGAACTGGGTATTGTCTGTTATTCCATCTCCTTTAGCTCCAAAATCCACGATATTATAGGTGCTATCATCATTTGAGGCCCAACCTATCCGCATAAAGAGCATAAGCAATACAAAGAGACTCCCCCGAAAGACTCTTACTTTCGATACATCTATCATCTTCATTATTCAATAAGATTTAATATGATCATAAAGGAATAAAAAAAGAATAGGATTAGCGATCCCAAGAGAACTATCCTATTCCTTTTCTTTGATGAACTTTTCAACAAGTTATATCTACTCGTTCTCGTAACCTATGCTTTGTGTCATATTCGGATTATTCTCCATTTCAACCTTGGGTATCGGGAAATACAAATCTTTCGCATCATAATGCGGATTACCAACACGTGTCTTTCCATACCAACGGCTAATCTCCTCATCCAAGACCTTCCAGCGGCAAACATCTTGCCAATGTTGTACGCCCTCACCGCAGAACTCCATGAAACGTTCCTCCCGAATCGCATCTCTCAAAGCTTCTCCACTAGCCGTTATATCATGGGAACTATCTCCATTATAAGCTCTTCTTCTTACCAGATTCATATAGTTCCGGGCATTTACCTCATCTCCCGTAGCCTGACAAGCTTCCGCATACATCAAATATACATCCGCCAAACGCATCAAATACATATTAATACCAACCCCTAAATTCAACTCATTCACCGTACTTTTCAACGGATTGTATTTTCGCATGCTCCAACCTTGAATGTCAGCCTCCGTATCCTTATATTTCAGAACCTGCGTCTGCTGTCCATTCATAATAACAGGAGTTCCCGGACGCAAAGCGGCGATATCCAGACGAGGATCTCCATTAAAACGTTTAATATTCGCATCATGAAAGAAAATATTACCCCAACCGGCCGCCTCAACATCTCCACTTGCGTTCTGGAAACATAAGGCAGCGATCAATCCATATTGAGAACCTTCTCCATACCAAAAATATCCGGAAGTATCCCCATTACGGAAATTAATCTCTAAGATCGATTCTCTATTAAATTTCTCCTGATCCTCATTAAACATCTTCGCATATTCATTGAAAGGGAGCAATTCTTTTCCGGAAGAATCAATAACCTCTTTCAACGCTTTCTTTGCCGCATCATAATTACCCATATACAAATTCGCTTGCCCGATGTAACTAGCAACGGCAACAGAGGTTGGACGTGGATAGTCCGCCCGCTCTTCCCATACGGCAGGTAGCAAAAGTTTGGCTGCCTCATAATCTTTCAAGATCTGATCGTAAACCTCGGCCACCGTGCTACGTTCTATATTTAGCATATCCGGAGTCGATGCTACCTGTAAACGAACAGGTACACCTTTTTTATCGCCATCCCCGTTGCAAGGATATCCCTCCCCAAAAAACGCTACTAACTGTTGGTGTGCCCAACCTCTCCAAAACAAAGCTTCTCCCTTCATCTGCGAAAGTCTTGCTAAATCCGCATCCGTAAACTTCTCCTTGTCGATTCTTTCCAATTGCTCCAATACGGTATTCGCACAAGAGATCATTTTATAATAACCAATCCATAACGTCCCAATGTAAGCATTATCAGAAGTCACTTGATTGGTCGCCAACTGGTTCCAGTTGGCGTCACCAGTCCAAGCCATATCTACCGTATGATCCACACAGAATGTCCCTTTCGCCATAACCCTTTTTCCATACAAAGGCACAGCGACCATATTCGCATAAACTGAAGTTACGATAGTCTCCATATCCGCCATAGATTTAGGGTAGACACTTGGAGATAACGCACTGGGATTTGATAAATCCAGAAAACTATCCGAACAACTATTAAAAGTTAACGCAGCAGCTAATAATATAACTAATTTCTTCATCTTCCTATTAATTTAGAGGGTTAAACTTAAACCGCCCATAATGGTGCGGGTGGAGGGAGCCCGTTTCACAGAATACATATTTCGTTCCAAATATCCACCACCTAATTCAGGATCTCCTTGGAACTTTGTGATAATAAATAAATTATCGCAGTTAATATAAAACTTCAAACCTTCTATCTTCAAATGAGAAAGTATTGATTTCGGTAAATTATAGCCGAAATGTAAATTCTTCAATTTAAAGAAAGAACCATCCTCCACAAAATAAGAGGAGACATTCTTGAAGTTTCCATTCGGATCCTCTTTCGTTACTCGAGGATGTGAAGTAGCCCGGTTCGTCGGACTCCACGCCTCATATACCTTATAAGTCGTATTATAGTCGCCATAGAAACTTCTTTCATAAAGCTTAGCGCTATTAAAGACATCAACACCTGCGTTTCCTAACCAGCCCATACTTAAATCAAAGCCTTTCCATGACAAATTTATATTCAATCCATACATCAAATCCGGCCAAGGATTACCGATATATGTCTTATCCTCATTCGTCACCTTTCCGTCTCCATTTAAATCCTTATATTTCAAATCACCCGGAGCCGTACCTGCTTGTTGGTACAATCCATCCGGAGATTGAGCGTTTAAGGCATCGATTTCCGCTTGGTCTTGAATAATGCCATCCACTACATATCCATACATCTGTCCCATCGGTTGCCCATTTTCCGTACGATAAATAGAACTATTCAAAGCCGCATCGCTTCCAGCCCAAATGATCGGATTCACTTGGTCACTTAACTTTACCACTTTGTTCTTGTTGGTAGACAACGTAAAAGCCACGTCATACCTGAAATCTTTATAGGAATCCCTCCATTGAACCATCCATTCGAAACCTCTATTGCTTATCTTTCCGATATTAGCCCGATAAGAAGAGGTCTCGCTAAATGGTTCCGAAGAAGGCCCGGCAGAAGGTGGCACACCTACTGAATACAGCATATCGGAAGTTTTCTTATCATAATACTCGATTGTCGTATTCAAGCGATTATCCAGAAAACTTGCGTCAACACCTATATTCCATTGGGCCACGTCTTCCCATTTAATCGTAGCATTCGCAACATTTGAATACCAGAATCCTCTCTGCGTATTTTGCCCATCATATGAATAATATAGATAATTATTCGTAAAAGAAGGTTCATACAAGAATTGAGGAATTGTATTGTTACCAATTTTACCATAACTTCCTCTCAGTTTTAATTGAGACATCCATGTTATATTATCCTTTACAAAGCTCTCTTTTCCCACATTCCAACCAACAGAAGCCGAAGGAAACACACCAAACCGATTCTCTGGACCAAAGTTATCATAACCATCCCGACGAATACTAGCCTCTAGCAAATACCTGTCATCATAAGCATAGTTTACACGAGCGAACTGGGATAAACTACGACCTTCCGTTTTCGTTCCGGATACATCTTTATCTCCCGTACCTAAACTAATATCATCCGAAGGCTGAACCAAGAAGCCGTTTTTCCAACCACCTGCCGAAGAAGCCGTCGCCCGATAAGCCTCGTAGCCTACCATACCTTTTACATAGTGCTTCTCCCCAAAAGTATGGTCATAGGTCAATGTATATAACATACGCAAATCATAACCGGAACCATAGTCCTTCGAGTAATAATCCTGTTGAGACAAAGATCCCAAATTCCATGACTCTAAGAACAAATTATTCGCATGGGAGTCAAAATTGGCAGAGAAATTCGCTTGGAATTTTAAATCATTGATAATCTCCCAATCCAAAATCGCATTTGCCCGGGCCCAAAACCTACGTTCATTCGCATGATGCGACATTAGTGTAGCCACATGATTAGGTCCCTCGTAGTAACCACCTGCCGGATGTTTCCCCCAACCTCCACCAGCTTCGTTGGTATTATCATAAGGCACCATCGTAGGAACTTGGCGGTAATAAACATAATCATTATTCGTCTGCCCATACAAATGAGGATCCGTATTATTAAAACCAACAGTCAGGATCTCGGAAAATTTCACGCGTTTACTTATATTTGTCTGGCTAGCCACACGGAAATTACCCGCATCCTCAAATGAATAACGTTCGATAAACTGATTCTTGTAGAACTCCGCAGACATATTAAATGTAGTTTTCTCATTACCACCTGTCATCTGTAAAAAATAGTTTTGCCTAAAAGCATTACGCCAAACCAGATCTTCCCAGTCTGTATCTGGTAGCGAAGCGGGATTATCCCAGCCGGAATTGGGATTATTAGGGAAGCCTGCCGCCAGTTTCCGGTCAATAAAGTCTGCGGTATGCAGCATATCCGGCAAATCGATCGGAGTCTCTATTCCAAAGTTTACTCTCGCATTAATAGAAAGTTTCCCTATCTTTCCTTTTTTAGTGGTAACAAGGATCACACCACCTGCTCCCCGGGCACCATAAATAGCAGTAGAAGCCGCATCCTTCAAGATCTCGATAGATTCTATATCATTAAAATTAGGAGCGCTACCCGGCACTCCATCCACGATCCACAACGGATCCGCGCCATTGATAGAAGCCGCTCCACGAATGATAATGTTCCCATTGGAAACATTGACACCAGCCACACGTCCTTGAATAACATGCGACACATCCATATTTAAATCATTAAAATCATCCGTCTTAATAGAAGCCACAGATCCCGTTACATTCGACTTCTTCTGCACGCCATAACCAACAACGACTACCTCATCCAGTTTTTGAGTATCTTCCTTCAAGTTTATCATTAAACTTGATTTTCCGTTCACTGCTACATCTTGAGTATTAAACCCAATATACGAGATCTGTAAAATACCGGTATCATCTATATTTAATGAGAAATTTCCTGAGATATCCGTTACCGTTCCATTCGTAGTCCCTTTCTCAACAACATTCGCTCCGATAATCGGTTCGCCGTTACTATCCACCACAGTACCAGAAACCTGCTTTACTTTACCTGCAGTCTTTAAAGTTACGACAATTGAATGGCCTGTCATCGTATATTGCAAGTCCCTTTGATGCAATACGTCATCCAACAAACGCTGAATCGGCTGATTCGTCACGTTTAAAGTTACCTCCTTCTTTCCTTCCACTATAGCATCCCGATAAGAGAATATATATGTGGTTTGCTTCTCTACAGCCTCAAAAAATTGCTTTAATGTAGCATTCTTCATGGAAAGAGTGACACTTCCTGTCTGAGCTAATACCAAAATAGGATTAAAAAACAGAAATAGAGCCAAAAAAATTATATAGCTACATTGATTTTTTCTACTTTTGAACATATATTATTTTTTTAAATTGATACAATCCGTTTTATGGCCTAATCGCCATTCTCGTAAATGGAGTATTAATTGGGGAACCGGAAAATCTCGACCATTTTTCGGTTCCGTTTTTATTATGAAGAATCTTGTCGCATAAGAACTGATTTAAGGTTGTACATTTTTATTTTCACTCGCTCAAGGATGTATAAAGATATCATCTCCTCGTACATCATATGTAAAGTCATAATGCCTCTCTAAAAGGTCCATTACCTCTACGATATATTCACTATCAAAATTTCCGGTAAATAAGTCATTCGCTAAAGAAGAATCATTCAAATGGATATTCACGCCATATCTACGCTCTAGTTTAGCCAAGACATCACTTAATGTCGTTGATCGGAAAACGAGATCTCCTCTTAACCATGCCGTTTCAAATCGATTATCTGTTTTCTCCACGGTTATAATACCCGATTCTTTATTGAACAATGCTTTTTCATTCGGTTTTAGATAAACGACACGAGAAGGCTCTGAACAAGTCTGTATCTTGATCCGTCCCGATATCAAGGCCATTTCCATGACATTCTCCCGTTCATACGAATACACATTAAAACTTGTGCCCAACACTTCTATATCCAGATATTTTGTATGTACCACGAAAGGTTTATCCTCATTCCGAGTCACCTCAAAATAGGCCTCTCCCTCTAAATTAACCTGTCGAAGCTCTCGACCGAAATCGTGAGTGTAACTTAAGCTCGATTCCGCATTTAGTTTTACTTGTGTTCCATCCGGTAAAGTCACCCCCGATCTTTCCCCTCTATCGGCATGAACCACTAAATTACCAATACCCTCCTCCTGATTGACTGGATTGAAATATAAATAACCAGACAATACACTTAATAAAGGTATTAATAGTATTGCGGCGATACGAGCCAGTTTCCTAAACACCATAACGAATCGTTCTTTTCTCGTTCGATTTTGAATCCCGCTGAACATATCTCGTATGATTCTCTCATCAACCTCTTCAAAGGGTCGCCCATTTTCCCATAAATGAGACAATGACAACGATAATTCATCATCATCAGACAAATTAACCAAAAGCCGTAGTGTTTTCAACTCTTCCGTAGAGATCGTATGATCCATGTACTTTGAGAGCAAATAATATGTATGTGATTCCTGCATAATATCCTTTTTATAAGGTATACACATGAGCCGTTAATTTATAACATGTCTTTTTAGATGTTATAAAACATAAGAATATTATTTTTTCAATTTTATTTATCCGATAAAGAAAAGAGAGAACAGCAAAGCATACTTACCGAGCTCCTTTCTTAAAACATGTAAGGCTTGCGATAACTGGTTACGCACAGATTGTTCTGAGATAAAGGCTTTAGCCGCTATTTCTGTTATAGTTATACCTTGTTCCTTATTTAACTCAAACAGTTCTCGTTGGCGAGGTGTCAACTTTTGTTTCGCTATTTCCAGTCTATGGTTAAATTCCTCAAAAGATAATTTACGTTCAATCGCTGTTTCCTCTCCATCTCCAGACTCATTCAGTACAACATCTTCCAAAAAAAGTGGACTATTTGCCTGCCTACGAAACTCATTCAATAATTGGTTCTTGGCCATCGTAAATAGGAAAGCACTGAAAGACATATCTAAATCAATCTGTTCTCTCCGCACCCACACTTTGATAAAAGTCTCTTGTACAATATCTTTTGCAAGAGCATCAGAATGAGTCAAGTGCAATGCGAACGCATATAGGCGTGAAGCGTATGATTCATACAGTTTCGTAAAGTCTCTGTATGAACCGCTTCGTAATCGTTCTAGGTATATCCGTTCTACATCCATCTCCTCTAGCACATATTGACCGAACAAATATAAAATAAAAAAATAAGAAGAGGTTATTTCCTCTTGAAAAGAAATAACCTCTATCTACTACAGATGGTGCTTAGCCTCATTTTTCATTGATCTATAAATCTTCAATTTTCACTTGCTTGAAGGACCTGATTTTTACCGGTCCCAAAAGCCCTGACGTTCGTAAATATTTTTCAGAATCTGGAGCATCGAACTTTACGATATTCGTTTTAGTTCTTCTCTCTTGTTTAGGCAATTTACTATCTCCGATAAGGCGATTAGGCCATAAGTTGACAATCTCTATTGATAAAGTATTTTGACCTTCCTTTACATAAGGAGTGATATCAACCTCAAAAGGAGCCGACCAAGAAACAGGGAAGGCATGATCATTAACTTTAATCACAGCTAGATCTTGAACATTCCCTAAGTCTAATTTCATCTTTTTATCCCTTAACTGTTCAGTCTTTATATAAAATGTATTTTCATAAATCGCTTTCCCTGAAAAATAACGGATCTCCGGATCTTCTGAATCTGTCCATGAATATAATTTATTGAAAATGACAGGTTCACTTTTACCCCAACAAGAATCAAAACGTACAACCCAATTCCCCATTATGACATACTCCTCTATTTTCTCACTGCTTCCTATAGATAAAACATTTCCATTATTCCAATAAATTTTATAATTCCCGGGATCATATATGTTAGCGACAATATTATCTTTTTTGGTTTCAAATTCAATTGGAGGATATTGACCAACCTCTAAATCATCTGGGAATATTGCAGAACTACAACGCTCCACTTTCACGATATGATTATTCGTCTTCTCTGCATTCCTAAATACTACAAAAACAGAGCCTTCTGGATTAAAATGCAAAGGAATAACCGTAGTTCCGTTCTCTTCATAATAATTTAAAACAGGCCTTATGTCTCCTGTTTGTGGATTCCATAATTCAGGAACCTTTCCTGTTACCCTAAATTTGCAATTCACAAATTCATAACGATCTGGTAAAGAAGACATATACCGATAGAAATAATCATTAATACCATTTACAGCATACCGATTTGTTACAAAATAAATATCTTGTTCCTCTGTTCTTCGATGAATATAATCCAATAACGTTCCCGATCGACGGCTTGTATATGATAAATCAGGCTTCACCGACATAGACATTAGCACATTATTTATATCTTGCCCCCAAATTACACGCCCTTTACCATAGGTTTGTTCCGTTCTATTTACTCCATCTAGCCATCCCCACATACGATTCCGAATTTCATACAACTCTTTATCACCCTCCGGATAATTGGTTAGGCCACTCGTTCTAAGAGGAGGCTCACCAATCACAGTCATACCTTGTAATACCAACTGTTCTATTTTTCTTAAGACTTCCAAATCAATTGTCTTGTGAGGAGGTAATATTAATACTTGATACGACATTCCATCCGGCAAACGTATTTTCCCTTCAGAAAAAGAAAGCCTATTTAAAATCACATCTTTTGAGCATTTATCCCAGTCATACCCCAAATTTAGATCGTCTACCTCCTCTTTCAGAAAAACCATATTAGGGACATCATCTCCTGTATAATAAAGAACATCTGCCACAAATAATCCTTGTTGAAGCAAATAAGAACACCGATCTATATAATCTACAAAATCTCCAGCCTGCTCCCACCAAGTTACATTTGGATTTAAATGTGTTCCCGCAAAATATTCATTTCCGGGCACGCCATACTCTTTTGGAGAGGAAACAAACGCATGCCAAACTAAACGATTAACCCCTGAACAAAAAATTCGATCTAGAATTCCCTTTAAATCTTTAGGGGATCGTTCCCATTGGGGGCCAATACTCGTTGGTCCTTCAGCTTCCACAAATCTCTTTCCATTCGTATGCGCTACACAAGCACTTTGTCTAACTGATAGTCTCGCTCCTTCAGACGCAACATGAGAAATAGATCGTGCCCAATATTCACCATGAGGTATATCGCTAATACTCATTATCTGTAACGCATCAACAGGAGTATAACAAGGGCCTCCCGATTCCGGGTCAATCATCAGTCCATGTTTATGAGCCAACTCTTTGAATAACATATAATGATTCTCATAGATACAATCACTCACAGTTCTTCGAAGGTCTTGTAAAAAACGATTTGAAAGTTCTGGACTCTCTACAATGCGACCAGTCATAACCGGAAGATAAGGAAATATATCATATCCTCGATATTTCTTAAATTCTTCGGGGAAACGATTTGTCCAATTCACGACTCCCATCTCCCAGCTATCCGTTTGAAGAAAACGAACACTATTACCGGCCTCTTTCGCCGTAAAAATCAATGGTTCTATGACAGTTTTACTGAATACATCAAAAGCTTCCGCACTTAAGTGATCTACCGATAGACCTTCCCACCCATCACTTGTTGTCGAAGTACGCACCCCCGTACAAGTCCAGCCATACCGTATAATAGTCCAATTACCTTCTGGAGCATCCCAATTTAGAGTTTCTCCATCAAAAGAATCTGTCAAATCCAGAATCTCACTTTTCTTTATCACTTCTGCATTTAAGTCAAAAAGGAATCCCTCCCTCAATTTATCTAGCGGAAATATTTCTTGAAAACCAAGCACTGAGTTAAATGATTTAGCAGACCAATAAGGAATTGCCTCATCCTTTATCGGTGTGCCTTCTGGCAACTGTTTCACTGCTTGAACACAGACATCACGATACAAAAGATTTGATTCTGGAAGTGCTAATTTTATATGAAGTATCTTTCCACCACTAATATTACACTCAGAATATGTTAACTTTTTCAATGCATGTTCCGGGGTTATGGAAGGTCCTCCCGGATTCCAACCACTTTGTACATTGACACACAAACTTATCCCCAGTCGATCAGCCTCTCGTACCGCATGTTTATATAAACCCATCCAATCAGGAGACATAAATACTGGTCCATGTGCTGTTTTCGTAGCGATCTCGTAACTAGAGCTTCCCGCATCAATTAATGTAGCGGAACCATATCCCTTAGCTTTCATTTCTTCAAGATCTCTTGTTATAGACTCTTTGGTCGCCATACTATTTATCCACCACCAATAACAAGACATCCGAGCTTCCCCCGGTGGAGATTTAAACTTCTCCATAAGTGTATTATCATCTATTCGCAGAATAGGTGCCAATCCAAAATCTGACTGTCCCATCATATCTTGTATACAGAACAATCCTAATATTATCAAATAATTAATTTTCATATTCATAGATCTATCAGATTTTGTCCAGAATGAAGAACTAGGGCTTGTTTATTCCAGATGAAACGACCAGACAAACCCTCCGGCAATACAATTTTACCATTAATGCCTTTATTTTCCCTTTCTAATATTATAGAAATATTTCCTAATGGATGAGGTATTTTTCCCTCTACTCTATTCAAACAACCTAAATGGGGCTCTATTTTTACAGAACGGAAACCTGCTTCTGCCGGCTCCACTCCACAAATTGTCGCTAGAAAATCCAAAACGGGACTTGCGCTCCAAGCATGGCAATCCGAACGGCTAGGCTCCGGATTCTCCGCAAAAGTGGTTAATCCCATACCCAACATATCTTGCCAAGGTTTCAACATAGATACATATTGATCAGCTAGGCCCACTTTCTTTAAAGCCCGAAACAAATAAAAACGATAATAGAAAGTTGCCTGAATTAAAGAAGAAGTCGTATCTAAGCGTGTCAATAAGTCTTGCTGAAGTTTAACAGGAATAGCATCAGACAATATCCCCATTATGTTAGCATGTTGGCTATAACTTGTTTTCAATATATCATCACATAACAATTGTTTTTTTTCAACCCAGCAATGCTTCCATGTATTTTCACATAAAGAAATCCGTAATGAGTCATATTGAGCGGCCAAATCTTTCTCACCAAAATGATCCAGCAATTCCACGGCATCCTTTAATGTATAAGCTAACTGCAAAGTAAGGATAGAGGACCCGCCAGTCATTCCTCCCGGAGGAACTCCACCTGTCGGTTTATCTTTGCTCCATGGCCATTGAGTTGGCCAATCCACAAAATTCCAATGAGGAATAGCCCCTAGCATCCCAGTTTTCTTATCCACTTTATCCGCAAACCACTCCAGTATTGTTTTCACCCCTGAAATACAGTTTCTCACAAAAGCAGGATCATCACGATACATCCAATAATCATGTACCATATTAATCCAGTATAAAGAGAATGGTGGAATATATTGAGGAACACGGCTCGGATAACGACTTGTCGTAATTCCCTCGTAAGAACGAGAATAATCGTACATCTTAATTGCTTTTCGCATTAAACGATCATCCCCATCTACGTAAAGAGAAATAAGAGCTTGAATACGTGTATCGCCCACATATTGTAACTGCTCATAATATGGGCAATCAAAATAAGTTTCGTGCGCACATAAACGTGCAGTACGCCAACCAGTTTCCCAAATTTGTTTCATAAAATCCAGATCGCAATCAAAAGAAGCATTTTCTTTAAATGGATATCCGGTATACATACCATACAAATCATGGAGAACTAAAGGCTCATCCTTAGTCTCGATATCCAGTTTAATATACCGATAAGTCCTAAACCATAAAGGGCGGAAAAGACGATTCGAGCCTCCATCCGGATAAAATTTATCCACAAACCCTATGACATCCCGTCCTTCAATCTCATTTCTGTTCGCTTTTTCTCCGTCCTTAAACATGGCTTCACTATAAGTAAACTTCACTAGACTATTCTTCCCCCCCGAAACAATCAATTCAGGATAAGCCGTTGTCAAAAAATCCTGATCAATAAAAAGAGATACCTTCTGATTTGCTGGGACTTTAAGCTCCGCTTTACCTTTTAAGAAATCAGATGGCAAATCAATACCTTCCGCCCTACGTATTCGGTTCATACGTAATAAAGATTCTTCCATAAATGGAATATCTCTTTTGCATAGTATCCAATCATATCCAGAACCTATTCCATAAGGTTGTCCACGGCCTATCGTACGAACCTCTATCCAGTCGGTATCATTATAATCCAAATTTTCCCAGCCCCATGGATATAATGACGCATTCAAAATATCACTGCATCCAACATCTTGTAAATACTCTATAGAAGGAGAATAAGCAGGATCATGATAAACTTTCCAAGATTTATCCGTGTTTGCTTGTACCTCCAAAGAAGAGTTTCCTTGTACAATCAAACCTGTCTTCAGAGTCATCTGTGCTCCCGGAGTATAGCTTCCAAAGTTCCAAACCAACACCGCTAATACATTTTTCCCGGGTCTTAACAACGACGCAATATCTACCGTATCAAAATACCAGTGATAAATATCCCCCCTTGCCGGTCCCCAACAAACCGGTTTCCCATTTACAAATAAACGATATCTATTATCAGCGGATATATTTATAATAAAAGAATCTAGTTGACTATCTAATGTCAATGTTTTCCTAAAGTGATAAACGCCGTAATCATATAATGAACTTTCCGGACAAGTAATCCATTCTGCTTCCCAACGTTCTTTTAACAATACAGGAGATGGTTCCGCACTATATTGATTTTGTCCTTTCACAAATACCGAACAACATAGCAAAATCAGTGATAATATAAAATATTTCATTGTACAATCCTTTTAAATTAATTAAAAATCAACAAAGATATCGGGCCTATAAGTCCGGCTTTAGGGTCTCCACGATAGGGCGTTGGCTGAGTTTGATAATGATTAGCTAATGTGCTATAAACCAATACCTCAATTTCATTTGCACCTTCCTTTAGGAAGTGGCTTATCTCCACTTTGTATGGAGGACTCATTAAAATCCCAGCAGAATGGCCATTAACCTTTATCTCACAAGTAGCTACCACGTCCCCTAAATCCAATAAAACTTTTTTATCTGGGCATTTCTTTGGTAAACGAACATTTTGTTTATAAATCATACCTCCAGAATAGCAACGCAGAGCTCCCGTTTTTGCCCAATTTCCTCTCAAAAGCAGACCTGTTCCTGTTTTCAATTTTACAGGTTCTGCCAATGCCGCTGTCCCTTGATTTCCTATGTGAGCTGCGATTGAAAAAGCGATAGTTCCTATTCTTTGCCTTTTCTCCGAAAAAATCACCTTGTATCGGTTAATACCATCCAGACTCATCTCATTCAGAAGATGTATAGCAGAATCCGGAAGTGCCTTTCCATCAACCCACACTTTCAAATCTTTACCCCTAATCGCAAAATCCATTTCCTGTAATCCCGGAACTGATTGAAAGCGGTAATTCCATCTATTATACTTTCCTTGGTACGGATCAAAAAACAAATGTTCCGTTTTAGCCCAACACATCGATATTTCATCCGAATAAGCAGATGGTTTTATTGGTTTTGCTACTTTCTCTGGTAACAGAACTACGGCTCCTCGAGGACGATCATCATGGTAAGCTCCAGTTTGAGATTTATATTCTATTTTACAAGTATTCGCATACTCAACGAGCAAAGAATGCCATCCCTGCGTCAATTCTATTTTTTCATGGGTAAATACACCGTCTATTAAAACAACATCCGCTAATGTCCCAATCTGCTCCACCCGATAAGTTCCACTCTCCTTTACATACACATAAGTCCTAAACCTTTGCAATCCTCCTCGATCCAAAATAAAGAAGCCATCACTAATCTTACCTTTCAGCCCATGATATCCTTGAGCACCCGGATTATCCCATACTCCATACTGCCAAGAAAACGAAACGGTTTTCCAATTGGGGAATGAATCCGAATAAGTCTCATATTGAGGTCCATATCCATAAATTCCTTCTTCCCAATCCTCATCCTTAAAATCTTTTTCCATCCAAGACTTAGGAGCTTGGTTCTCTGCCATAAAACGAAAAACACGAGCTTCAGCTCCAATATATTCATTGGATGCGGGTAGACGAAAATCGCCCCATTTATTATTTAATGTCGGCAGCAAATTGACAGTCCATTCTCCATCTAACAAAATTTCAGAGTCGAGGGATTCTTTCTTTTCCAAAATATTTTCTAGAATGGGTGTACCCGGTGAGAATACAATTAAATAAGAATTTGTATATTCTTTTTTCAATTTCAACCAAGTACCTTTTTCATTCTGGCGAAGAACAGGATAAGGGTGTATCGTCCCATTTTGAGCATCCCACAATTCCACTTTGCCTGTATTACGGAAAAAACACTCAGAGTTCTTATCCACATTCATTACCATATAAATATCTCGATCACCAACTTTTCGATGCAACACTTTACCTCCATTTTCATTAGGAATAAAATCTGGTGTAATCAATTGAGGGATACATTTCTCAATCGAACCATCTGAAATATACCACCCAATTCCATTTGCCACATTCCTTTGCATTTGCCCCGTTTTACCTGAACGAGCCTCCATCGCAGTCAAACCGAATATCTCTTTTACTATTTCGTCGACCTCCTTATCTTGTTCACCTTCTCTACTACTAGCAGAGGGTAACTCCCCTGTTGCCAGAATAATGCCACCAGCCCTGTAATAATCCCTAAGTTTTTGCAAAGAAGAAAAATGCATCGCTTTCATTCCTGCTATAACCATTACTTTATACTTCTCATTCATTATATGCAACGAACTTTTGTCAAAAGAGGCTTGCCTTAAAGAACGAAAATCAATAAAGTCATAATCCAATCCAGCAGCACTTAACTTCATAGCCAAATTAAATGTTGTATCGGCTGTCATATCTGGATATGCTTGCATGGATTCAGTCGGATACATGAGGGCTATATCACAAACATGCTCTCCTTGACTCAACAGATAACTCATTCTTTCCGTATATTTCAACCAAGTTTTCATATGAGGCCAATAAGGCATACGAAAATGGAAACAAGGCGGAGCCCATTCCCACCAACCACCATGAGTTGAATAATACAAACCATGCATACAAACTAAATTACCACCAGCCATAAAATGATGATCTATTTGTTGAGTCAACCATGCACCGGAGCTCCCCCAACCCATACTATGAAAAGCTTCTAGCCAAGTTCTTGGACGATTATATAAATGCGCTATAGAACTCGAAACTTTCGTCTCCAAAAAGCTGGAACCCATAGATGGAGCATCATTTCCCGGAGCAGTAAACCAACTGATCGCACGGAAATAATCAACATAAGATAATGGATTTCGTCCACGTCCTAAATTATCGCAGCCATATATTAGCCCTCTCTTAGCATGCCATTCATAAATTGGTTGGTAATAACGTTCTTCAGACAAATCCATTAAAACCTCTGCATAATCTAATCGAATCTTGGGAGTAATCGGGCCTATATATTCTTTCAATGCGGGTAGATACGGGGTTATGTCATATCCTTTTCGTTTTTGAAACTCCGACTGAAAATCATCAGACCAAGACATCATACTGATTGGATATGATAATTCATCCTGAAAAAAATAATTCATGCCAGCCTTTCCCACAGAGTCCATCTTATTTTCAAAACGATTAAAATAGACATCAACCAAAGTCTTCCCATAATCCGGATGAAGGAGATATTTATTCTTTGCCTTAATAACATAGACATTCACATCCTCTCTTATAGGAGATTTCCAAATAATCTGCCCATTCTTAATGCTAGTTTCGAGATTAATCTTACCGGGCCAAGCGACAACAGCCACTAAATCCGCCGGAACATCATATTGGAAAACCTCATCCTTTTTTACAGGAATTGCATTTATCTCCAACTCTCCTTTATATCCTTTAAAGATATCCATAGTATCCAATTCATCCGGATAATAGCCGTTTCCAATCCAGCCAACTGTATAATCATCTAGTCCAATCCCTAATCCACGTTGAGCGCATTCTCCCGAAAACCATTTCCAGATATTCCACCACTCATCTGAAAATACAGCAGGTTCACCGGGCTCAGTCCGTCCATATAGGCCATACCCGTCTTTATTGAACAAGGTATCCACTTTCGGATCTGTATGTATATAACTAACCGCAAAGCCGTCTGTCGCAGAAGAAGAAAGGATATCCAATTGTTCTTTTAACCGCTCTTTATCCAAACGGTCTCCATTCCACCAATAGAAAGGAACATTCCCATATCCTTTAGGGGGATTCTGAAAGCCGGATAAGACATCAATATCTCCTCCCCGTCTTGGATATCCCTTATACTTTTGAGATTGTGCAAAATTTATGGAAGGCATAAGAAATGGTAAACAGAACAGTAAGAAAAGTCGTTGTTTCATAAACTTTAAATAATTAGTAGCCCCTAGAGACCTTTCAGTTAACAAATAATGGTAAAGATAGTATTTCTATTCGTTCCGGAGAACAAAGTGTCTCCGGAACAAATTCATTTTTCACTAATCAATATCCCGTGTTTTGCTCAAGCAAAGAATTAATTTGAAGTTCACGATAAGGTATCGGGAACACTAATTTTTCTTTTGTTACCTGATAAGTTCTTTCTGTTAAATACGGATATAAAGACTTCATACGTTTTCCATATTCAGACATTACTTCTATAGCCTTTCCTGTACGGAGTAAATCCTGCCATCTATGACCTTCAAAAGCTAATTCATGCCGACGCTCTTTCGCGACAATATCAGCATTTACCATAGACAAAGCCTTTAATCCTGCTCGTTGGCGAACTTGATTTACGAATGTTACAGCTTCTCCCGCCTTACCTTGTTCTACCAAACATTCCGCTAGTAAAAGAAGAGCATCCGAATACCGATAAACAGGCCAATTATCATCCGTATTTTTCACCTTTGAATGAGCATGATGATATTTGTTGATAAAATAATAAGATATAGGATAGTCCTTAATTCCAAGATCCCCTACATTAAAAACTTTATCATATACAAAACGTCCATACTCATCATTATGTCCTGCTATTACAGAAACCGAAGGATCTACACGCAAGTCCCCCTCCTCATAAGAATCGACCATCTCCTGTGTGGGTATATTCCAGCCAGCATCGCTAAGTGTATTACTTGCGGGAACGCCTGTTATAATCTCAGCCTCACTTGTTCTCGGTATAAAATAATACAACCAGTTGCTTTCCTGTCCTTGATCCCCCTGTTGAAACTGAACTTCAAAAATAGATTCCTTGCTATTCTTATTCGAGGGTTCAAAGACTGACGCATAATTTGTTTGTAATTCATATCCCATCTTCAGTATTTCCCTTAATTGAGCCTCTGCTCCAACATAATCCCGAGAGGGCATTGTCATCAAGACATAGGCCAATAGCATACGTGCAGAACCTTGTGTAGCAGAACCATTTTGTGGAAAACTAACAACAGGAAGTTTAGCAACGGCATCATTTACATCACTCAAAATTATCTTGTAAACCTCCTCCTCAGAAGAACGAGCCAAAAACGCATCATTAACACCGATTACCTCATGTAAATATAAAGGAACTCCTCCAAAATACTGAACTAATTGAAAATAGTAATACCCTCTCAAAAACTTCGCTTGCCCTATTATATGATTTTTAAATTCTTCTGAAAATTCCATTCCCTCGATACGATCCAATATAGAGTTTACCCTAGAAATGCCAGAAAAACAGTTATAATACATATCATCAGTTACAATATTCTGCTCATCATTTGTAAAATCTGCCACTTCCTCATATTGACGTTGTGCCCTATCCGCCTCAAAGCGGATATAATGAGTATTATCGGCACGCATTTCGGACATTAATGTCCCATAAACGCCATGAACATCACGTAATCTTTGATATGCTCCATTAATGGCTTGCGTAAAATGCTCTTCTGTCTTGAAAAAAGTAGATTCACTACCTGTATGCTGAGGTGCCAAATCTAAAAAATCACCAGAACAAGAGCTTAATAACAAAGTAGTTATACATATACTTATTAACTTCTTCATAATTCATTTATTTTATACAGATTCTTAAAAAGTTATATTACACCCAATACTAAATGTTCTAGGAACTGGATAAGCCGTACGATCTACGCCTAATCCTCTCCAATCCATTCCATTTTGACTAACTTCTGGGCTAAGACCCGGATATTTCGTAAAAACGGCAAGTTGTTGGGCAGTCAAATACACACGAAGTTTCGATATATAATGATTAGGAGTAAATGGAATCGTATACCCCAAAGTAACATTTTTGATCGCCAAATATGAAGCGTCATACACTTGTCCACTATGCCCCAAACGGAATAACTCTGTAGTCCCTGATTTTGTACGCGGAACAATACCATTGCCCGGATTCTCCGGTGAACGCCATCTGTCTTGTACATATTTACGGACATTGAACACACCATCTAGATTTTCCGTATTTTCATAATTGGCATTCATTATATCTCCACCAATCTGACCTTGAAGTAATATACTCAAATCAAAATTCTTATATTGGAATTCATTAGTCATACCAAAAATAGCATCAGGAGTAGGATTTCCTATAATCGTCCTGTCATCAGCGTCAATTTTTTTATCATTATTTACGTCCACCATCCGAGCGGTTCCAATCTCCGATGTAGCATGTTTAGGTTGGGAATTTAATTCTTGTTCCGTCATGTATACTCCATCATAAATATACCCGAACAAAGCACCAATCGGTTGTCCAACTTCTAATCGATTAAAATCACCATAAGTCTCATATCCTCCAATCGGAGCATTTTCCGTACCTAATTTTAAGATTTTATTTCTGTTGAAAGAAACATTAAGATTAGTAGTCCATTTAAATTCATTTACAAGATTACGAGATGTAATGGTTATCTCATGCCCCCATATCTTGAAATCCCCCATATTGGATTGTATATCCCAAAAACCTGTAGCTGCAGGAATATCCGTTTGATACAACATTCCGTCCGTCCGTTTCAAATAATAATCATACATCACAAAAATACGATCATTCAAGAAACCAAGATCAATACCCAAATCCAGCTGTTTTGTCTCTTCCCAAGTTAATTCATTATTCCTCAGGCTTTCCAATGCTTTACCCGGAGCTAAAGCTCCCCCTAAAACATAATTTGCCTTAGCAACCCGAGCTAGATAATTATAATTATCAATATTATAATTACCAGTCAAACCATAGCTCGCACGGACCTTCAAATAATTCAATATTTGAGACATCGGCTGCATAAATGCCTCGTCAGAGGCAATCCATCCCGCAGAGACTGAAGGAAAATTCGCATATTTATTTCCTGAACCAAAACGAGAACAACCATCACGACGGAAAGTTACTTGCAACAAATATCTATCCTTAAAGCTATAGTTAGCCCTTCCAATGAAAGAAGCCATCGCCCATTGTTGCATCGTACTAGTTCCATTTTTAGTAGCTGCGGCATCAATCCAAGAGATATCATCATCTGGAAAATCTGTTCCTGACAAATCTGAACCTTCCCACGTATATTTTTGTGCAGTATAGCCAATCAAAGCATCTATACTATGATCTTTAATTGTCTTATTATACATCAACATGTTTTCAACCGTCCAGTTATAATAGAAGCCCGTATTAAAATTAGCCGTTGCCTTCTGAGGGGGGGCAATATTAAAAGCGCCTCCTGCAGTGGATGGAGTAAAGTCACGTAAATTATTCGATCCAATATCTACTCCAGCTTGAAATTTATACTTGATGCCATTCCAAATATCCAGCTCCGCAAACATATTGCTCAAAACCGTTATCGTTTTCCTCTGATCAATCTTTTCATCTAATACCCTTCGCCAGTTTGGTTGTGGAAACATATTAGGTGCATTCAAAGCCAAAACATAATCTCCATTTGCATCATAAGGACTTAACAATGGAGAAGCTAATGTAGCTGCACTCAGCAAATTACGTTGCCCGTCAATCGTTTGATTTTTTGCCAATTGTAATGTCGGAGCTATATTCAAGCCTAATTTCAAACGGTCATTCACTTGATAATCATTATTCGCACGAAGAGAGAAACGCTCAAAATTAGTATTATACAAAACACCATCTTGACGGAAGTAACCTAAGACAATCGCAGAATTGAATTTATCCTTACTTGCCGAAATACTTAAGCTATAATTTTGAACAGGAGCCGAATGAGTTAATTCTTTATACCAGTTCGTTCCTTCTCCATATTGCTCTGGATGTTGATAAGCCTCTGGGACACCTTCCGTATAGCCTTCATATTTAGCCTTGTCCTCATAAAATTCTTTTTGGAATTGAGCGAACTCACGTGCGTTCATTACATCTGGTTCTTTTAATCCCCGGATCGATTGTATTCCATACGAAGCATTTAAGCTCACTTCCGTCCGACCTTGTTTTCCTCGTTTCGTGGTAATCAAGACAACTCCATTTGCGGCTCTCGAACCATACAGAGAAGTTGCCGCAGCATCTTTCAATATAGAGAAAGATTCTATTTCATCCGGATTGATATTATTTAACCCGGTTGATATCGGTAGTCCATCCACCACAAACAATGGTTCATTACCTCCATTTATAGAGGCAGCCCCACGAATACGGAATGCCATACCTTGACCCGGCATTCCTGAAACTTGATTGATCTGCACACCTGCAACCTGCCCTTGTAATTTTTGCCCAAGCTGCCCTACCGGTATACTTGATAACTCGTCCGCATTGACCTTAGAAACAGATCCAGTCAAGTCTCTCTTCTTTTGTGTACCATAGCTCACGACAACCACTTCATCCAACGATTGCATATCCTCAGACAACGTAGCGTTCACAACAGAATTATTCCCTACTAATACATCTTTAGAGACATACCCGATATATGAAAACACCAATACAGCTCCAGAAGGAACATCAATACTATAGTTTCCGCCAATATCTGTAATCGTCCCATTTGTAGTTCCCTTTTCAATAACATTCACACCGATTATAGCTTCACCTCTGCTATCCGTTACTTTACCTGTCACCTTACGACCATCTTGAGCTTTACTCTTGGAGTCCGCAACTGTAAGTATAACGTCTTTATCGACCACCTTGTAAAGAATATTTGTATCTTTAAAGATTTGATTTAGGACAGAAAAAAGATCTTGTCCTTTAACATTCACCGATATCCTACGATTGACATCAACTAGTTTACTATTATAAAAGAAATGAAAATCGGTTTGCTTCTCCAAAGTTTCCAAAACATCAGAAACAGTAGTCTCTGATAGATCTAGAGATAATACATTTCTTTGGGCTTGTGACTGATTGGCAAATACAAATCCAATAGATAAACAAAGCAACAAACAGGTTAACTTCATGGTTCTTGCGACTTTGGGAACCAACCCTAGGGTAGGAATATGCCTTCCCTGTTGGTAATAATAATTTTTTACCATACTTTTGTAACTGATTTAAGATTAAAAAAATAAATTCTTTAGTACTGTTTAAAGACTTACTATTGATGATTTCATACGGAAAGATGCTGGTAACATCTCTCCGTATGTTTTTAATAGAGTTTGAAGGTTCTATTCTCTCATAAGCAATACATTTAAGGTTAAACTTCTATTTTAATTTCACTCATTTCCTTTTTTCTTTCTCAATATAACCATTGTACTTTGGGAACCTTGGCTGTCATCCGTCATAGCTTGTTTGATCTCATAGTCTATCCGTGAAGAAATCTTCAAATAATCCAAAACTTGAGATAATTGTTTATTCTCAAATGTTCCATTAAAGTAATAGCTATTAATCACTGGATCTTGTATTTCAAATTTGACATTATAAAAATAAGATAATCTCTTTAGTACCTGAGGTAGAGGCATATTCTTAAACATAAGTTTCCCTTCCATCCAAGCTGTCTCATAAATCGTATTTACTTTCGTTATTAAGACCTTTCCTTCATCTATATCACAAACAGCTTTCTCTGAAGGTTTTAATTCCCATTTATAAATTTTCCCTATCTTATTTTTCACTTCTACATTCACTGAACCTTTTACTAAAGTTGTCGATATTTGGTCTTCACTCGCATATGCTTGCATATTAAATTCTGTCCCCAATACCCTCACGTTATATCGATCACCGAAAGCACTAACAATAAAAGGCTGTTTTTCGTTATGAGTAACTTTAAAATAAACACATAGCGAAAAAGTAAATTTGGGTAAAACGTAGCGAATTAGCTG
>OGKW01000208.1_pt1 | contig 61120 bp, 59 predicted proteins | sample 1572601 | NCBI WGS metagenome assembly OGKW01 (sample SAMEA2581875, study PRJEB24529) | metagenome | biome: Human gut stool | place: China | collected 2011
CGGTATTACCGCAGGATAAGGAACTGGAAACGGCGCTGTTCCACCGGCTGAATGCTAAGAAATGCTCCGTATGTAGGGCGCTGTTTACCCCCGGTTCCAACCGGGCCAAATACTGCCCGGAATGTGCCGCACGCATGAAGCGGATCAACGCCGCAAAGCGCAAGCGGAAACAACGGGAGAAATGTCACGCTTTAGGGGCTGAAAAACCCTTGTAAATCAAGGATTTTTTCGAGGGTGTCAAAGGCAGGCTGATAGATTTATCCTCCGACCCCTAAAACGGCCTTAAAATGCGTACAGAATCCCAAGAGAACCCCCAAGGAGGAACCCTATGTCAGACAACCGAAAATATTATTACCTGAAACTCAAAGAAAACTATTTTGACGATGATTCCATCGTGCTGCTGGAAAGTATGCAGGATGGTGTGCTGTATTCCAACATTCTGCTCAAGCTGTATCTGAAATCGCTGAAACATGGTGGACGGCTCCAGCTTGACGAGGACATTCCTTACACGGCGCAGATGATCGCCACCATTACCCGCCAGCAGATCGGCACTGTGGAGAGAGCCTTGCAGATCTTTTTGAAGCTGGGTCTTGTGGAAGTGCTGGACAGCGGCACATTCTACATGAGCAACATCGAACTTTTAATCGGCCAGTCCTCTACCGAGGCCGAGCGAAAGCGGGCTGCAAGGCTTCAAAATAAGGCTCTTTCTGCGCTCCGGACAAGTGGCGGACATTTGTCCGACATTCGTCCACCAGAGATAGAGATAGAGTTAGAGAAAGAGATAGAGATAAAGAGAGAGATAGAGAAGGTACGCCCTGAAACGGGGCACCCTTCCCACACCTATGGTCGTTACCAGAATGTTTTCCTGACGGATGAAGAACTGGCAGACTTGCAGGATAGCTTTCCTGCTGTATGGGAACAGTACATCGAAAAGCTGTCCGAGTACATGGCTTCTACTGGCAAGCGTTATCAGAGCCATGCAGCAACCATCCGGCGCTGGGCCGGTAAGGATGCTAAAAAAACTGTCACACCCTCACGCAACCGGGATTACAGCGTAAAGGAGGGTGAAACTGTATGATTGAGATTACCGCAGAAATCCGGGCGTTCATCGACAAGGCAGCTGCCGGTGTGGAATTGACTGAGGACGAGTATATAGTCCCGTCAGATGGTCTCATTCACTGTAAGAAATGCGGCGGCCAGAGGCAGACCGTTGTGCCATGCTTTGGGAAATCCGGCTACTTTATGCCGCGTTGTATCTGCCAGTGCCAGCGGGAGGCTGAGGAGCAGCGCAAGGCTGCTGAAGAACGGCAGCGCCGCATGGAGCGTATCAAACGCCGAAAGGCACAGGGCTTGCAAGACCGTTATCTGTACGACTACACATTTTCCAATGATAACGGGCAAAACCCATTGATGGACAAGGCTCACGCCTATGTGGAGAACTGGAAAGAGGCATATAAGAGCAATATCGGGCTTTTGCTGTTTGGAGATGTGGGAACCGGCAAGTCTTTTTTCGCCGGATGTATTGCCAACGCGCTACTTGACCAGGATGTACCGGTGCTGATGACGAACTTTCCCACCATTCTGAACCGCCTGACCGGGATGTTCTCTGAGGACAGGTCGGAGTTTATTGCCAGCTTTGATGAGTATGACTTGCTTATCATTGACGATTTGGGTGTAGAGCGCAGTACCGAATATGCTATGGAGCAGATATTTTTCGTCATCGACAGCCGCTATCGCAGCCGCAGACCCATGATTATCACAACAAACTTGAAACTGTCCGAGCTGAAAAACCCGCCTGATCTGGCCCACGCCCGTATCTATGACCGTATTTTGGAACGGTGTGCGCCGATCCTCTTTGACGGGAAGAATTTTCGGGAAGAAAATGCCGGTGCTACCCGACAGACAGCAAAAGACATTGTAAACAGTAAGCACGACTGATTTTTTACCGGGCGGCACAGACCCGTTCGGAGAAAGGAGCGCCATGAGCAAAGAACCCCGTACTATGCAGGTGGCAGACGCCGTTACTGCGTCCAGAGCGCCGGAAAACACGCCAGCGATGGTAAAGAAAATCGGCAAGACAACCTACAAGGTTCATGTCCATTTCAGCAATACCAGCACAGAAACCATGAGCGATAAAATCAAGCGTATGCTCAAAAATGAAATTCAGCAGATGTGACAGACTGATAAACGAAGCCGCCTTGTGCTAAACTGATGATGGTACGCACCAAAATTTTTGTCAAGGAGGACACGAAAATGCTTTACACAGAAAAAGAGAAGCATGAAATTGAACGAGTAAAGGAGGTCTTTGCGGAACATCTGCGGCAAAGCCCTGATTTTGAACTGCTCTGGTCGGACAAGGTAGGCTATGTCTGGCTGGCGATTGGCGTCAATCCAGTCTATGTGGATACCGGTATCAGAATCGAATCAGCCGCCGATCTCTGCGGCAGGTGTTTGGATGATGTTGCTATGGATGTTTTGTATATGACGGGCAACGATCATGCACTGGAGGAAGCCGATCCGCTGGAATTGGCCGAAATCAAGCGGCGCTGGGAGCCATATATCAACCAGCTGCCAGACTATGCGTATCTCTGCAAAGACCTGCTGAACGGAAAAATGTAATCTATCAAACGAGGTGTCAGGAGCCATACGGTGCTTCTGGCACCTTTTTTGTAGATTTTTTGTGAATTTGATTAAAAAGTCCTTGACAATTTGTCTCTGGCAAAACCGCAAAATCAATCCTCATTTCTTGCGGTGCGAGGCTCGCTCCTTTTGATATAAAGGAATTGCGCGATCTTATGTCCTACGACGAATTAGAACTTGACACGTTAGGCGACAGAAAAACAGCTTTGTTTTTGATTATGAGCGATACGGACAGCACGTTTAATTTTGTTATCGCTATGCTGCAATCGCAGTTATTTAATCTCTTGTGCGACAAGGCCGACGACGAATACGGCGGCAAGCTGCCGGTTCATGTTCGCTGCCTGTTAGACGAGTTTGCAAACATTGGACAAATCCCGCAGTTTGAAAAATTGATTGCCACAATCCGCAGCCGGGAAATCTCGGCTTCTATCATTCTGCAATCGCAGAGCCAGCTAAAAGCCATTTACAAGGACGCGGCAGAAATCATACTTGACAATGCCGACAGCACCTTGTTTTTGGGAGGGCGCGGGAAAAATGCAAAGGATATTTCGGAGAACTTGGGACGTGAAACAATCGACAGTTTCAACACTTCCGAAAATCGCGGCACGCAGGTTTCTCATGGCCTCAATTATCAGAAATTGGGAAAGGAGTTGATGACACAGGACGAAATCGCAGTTATGGACGGAGGAAAATGTATTTTGCAGTTGCGCGGCGTGCGCCCCTTTTTCAGCGATAAGTACGATATAACGCAGCACCCGAACTACAAATACCTTTCCGACTTCGACAAGAAAAACGCTTTTGACGTTGAACGGTATATGTCCACCCGTCCGGCAATCGTAAAGCCCGACGAACCCTTTGACATATACGAAATAGATTTGTCCGACGAGGACGCAGCCGCCGAATAAAAACGGCGGCATTTTTATTTCCAACAACATTTTTTGAGCCGTTTTAGCGGCAGAAAGCGAGGTTTATATGGATTTTTTCAACAGCGCAGTTGACGTATTGCAGACTTTGGTAATCGCGCTTGGCGCAGGACTTGGCATTTGGGGCGGCATTAACCTCATGGAGGGGTACGGCAACGATAACCCCGGCGCGAAGTCGCAGGGCATGAAACAGTTGATGGCGGGCGGCGGCGTTGCCCTTATCGGCCTTACCCTTGTCCCGCTGCTCTCCGGCCTGTTTGGATAATGCCACAAACTAACACTACCCGCCGCGCTCTCCCGCTTCACGCGGGAGGGCGCGGGAAAGGAGGGATTAGCTTTTGATATGGCAGATGATTGAAGATTGGTTTCGCGGCATTTTGACAGACGGAATACTCTCTAATCTCTCCGGGCTGTTCGACAGCGTAAATACAGAGGTTGGAGAAATCGCAACGCAAGTCGGCACAACCCCCGCCGGGTGGAACGCGGGCATATTCAATATGATACGCAGCCTATCGGAAAACGTCATTGTGCCGATTGCGGGCGTTATCATTACCTTTGTCATGTGCTACGAACTAATCCAGCTTGTAATTGAGAAAAACAATCTGCACGATCTCGACACTTGGATTTTCTTCAAGTGGATTTTCAAAACCTTTGTTGCGGTGCTGCTGGTAACAAATACTTGGAACATCGTCATGGGCGTATTTGACATTACACAGAGCGTCGTCAACGACAGCGCGGGCGTTATCATATCCGACACAAGCATAGATATTGCAACCGTTATCACCGATATAGAAGCAAAGCTGGACGCTATGAGCGTCGGCGGGCTTTTGGGGCTATGGTTTCAATCACTCTTTGTGGGGCTTACCATGAAAGCGTTGTCTATCTGTATCATGCTGGTGGTGTACGGGCGCATGATTGAAATATACCTTGTAACGAGTATCGCCCCTATCCCCGTTGCGACAATGGTAAATCGTGAATGGGGCGGCATGGGACAGAACTACTTAAAATCCTTGCTTGCCCTCGGTTTTCAGGCTTTTCTAATTCTTGTGTGCGTCGGTATTTATGCGGTTTTGATACAGACAATCGCAGCAACCGATGACATATCCGGCGCGATCTGGTCTTGCATGGGCTATACCGTCCTCTTGTGTTTTACGCTTTTCAAAACGGGAAGCCTTGCAAAATCCGTATTCAGCGCGCATTAAGGGGGTGCAGATGAAGAAATACAAAATCATTTACGCCGATCCCCCTTGGAGATACGCGAGAAGCAAGGTACAGGGCGCAGCGGAAAAGCACTATCCCACTATGAGTATTGAGGAACTTTGCGCTTTACCCGTCAAAGAAATTGCGGATAAGGACTGTATTTTATTCCTATGGGCGACGTTCCCGCAGCTTAAAGAAGCGTTGCAGTTAATCAAGGCTTGGGGATTTACCTATAAATCCGTTGCCTTTGTATGGTTAAAGCAAAATCGGAAATCGCCCACTTGGTTTTATGGCTTGGGCTTTTGGACGCGAGGAAATGCGGAAATCTGCTTGCTTGCTACCAAAGGACACCCGAAGCGACAATCAAACAAGGTACATCAATTTATTATTTCCCCTGTTGAGCAGCACAGCAAAAAGCCGGATATAACGCGGGAAAAGATACTTGCCCTTATGGGCGACCTACCGCGTATTGAACTGTTTGCAAGGCAGCATACCCCTGGTTGGGACGTATGGGGAAATGAAATCAAAAGCGACATACGGTTTGCCGGAAAGGAGGTTTGAAATGGCGTATGTAACCGTCCCAAAGGATTTAACCAAAATCAAGAGCAAGGTAATGTTCAACCTTACCAAAAGACAATTACTCTGTTTCGGCGCGGCGGTGGCTATCGGGCTACCGCTATTCTTTTTGACAAAGGACAGCGCGGGAACGACAACGGCGGCTTTGTGCATGGTGCTTGCCATGCTGCCCATGTTCCTACTCGCTATGTACGAGAAGAACGGGCAACCGCTGGAAGTGATTATACGGCAATTTGTGGAAGTGAAGTTTCTTCGCCCCAAAGAGCGACCTTATCAGACCAACAATTTTTATACCGCCCTTGCGCGGCAGGAGCGATTAGATAAGGAGGTACGGGCGATTGTCAAAGGAAAAGGGAAAGACCCAAAACAAAAAGCGTAAACTTACGCGGCAGGAAAAGAAACAGATCGACGCGCTTATCCGGCAGTCAAAGGGCGACGGGAAGCCCCATACGGCGCAGGACAGCATACCGTTTGAACGAATGTATAAGGACGGGATTTGCCGCCTTGCAAACGGGCGGTATTCCAAGTGCATTGAGTTTGAAGATATTAACTATCAGCTTGCGCAGCCGGACGACAAGACCGCCATTTTTGAAGCCCTTTGCGATATGTATAACTCTTTTGACGCTTCTATCAGTGTGCAGCTTTCCTTAATCAGCCGCCATGCGAACAAGGAGGATTTCAAGAGCAGTATCACGATTGCCCCACAGAATGACGACTTTGACAGTATCAGAGCCGAATACACCGAAATGCTGCAAACACAGCTTGAACGCGGCAACAACGGGCTTATCAAGACAAAGTTTCTCACCTTTACCATTGAAGCAAAAGATATTAAATCGGCGCGGGCGCGGCTTGCCCGTATCGAAACGGACACCCTCAACCATTTTAAGGTGATCGGCGCGGCGGCGCGGGTATTGGACGGGAAGCAGCGGCTTGAAGTGCTGCATGGGCTTTTCCACCCGGACGGGGAACGCTTCAACTTTGCGTGGGAATGGCTACCCGTAAGCGGCCTTTCCGTCAAAGACTTTATTGCCCCGTCCTCTTTCCGTTTTGGCGACGGGCGAATGTTTCAAATGGGCGGGAAGTTTGGCGCGGTTTCCTTTTTGCAGATTGCCGCGCCGGAACTTTCAGACCGTATGCTTGCCGACTTCATGGAAGCGGAAAACGGGATTGTCGTCAATCTGCACATTCAGAGTATCGACCACAACGAAGCGATCAAGACGATCAAGCGGAAAATCACCGACCTTGACCGTATGAAAATCGAGGAACAGAAAAAGGCAATCCGCAGCGGCTACGATATGGATATAATTCCGTCCGACCTTGCCACCTACGGCGGCGAAGCGAAAAACCTTTTGCGGGATTTGCAGAGCCGGAACGAGCGAATGTTTTTGCTTACGCTGTTAGTTTTGAATGTGGCAGACACAAAGCAGAAATTGGACAACGACGTATTTCAGGCCGCAAGTATCGCACAGAAATACAACTGTATGCTCACCCGCCTTGACTACCGGCAGGAACAGGGGCTTATGTCCTCTATCCCATTGGGCGAAAACCTAATCCAAATCCAGCGGGGCTTGACGACTTCCAGCACCGCCATTTTCGTCCCCTTTACGGTACAAGAGCTGTTCCAAAGCGGCGAAGCGTTGTATTACGGCTTAAACGCATTATCGAATAACATGATTTTGTGCGACAGGAAAAGGCTGAAGAACCCTAACGGCTTGATACTCGGCACACCCGGCAGCGGCAAGAGTTTTTCGGCAAAGCGCGAGATCACCAACGCTTTTCTCATTACCGCAGACGATATTATCATTTGCGACCCGGAAGCGGAATATTACCCCCTTGTGGAACGGCTGAAAGGGCAGGTTATCAAGGTTTCGCAGAACAGCACGCAGTACATTAACCCGATGGATATAAACCTCAATTACAGCGAGGGCGACACGCCCATAGCCTTAAAGAGCGATTTTATCCTTTCCTTTTGCGAGTTGATTATGGGCGGCAAAAACGGGCTGGAAGCGGTTGAAAAGACTTTGATTGACCGCGCCGTTATCAGCGTGTACCGCAGCTACCTTGCAGACCCGAAGCCGGAGAATATGCCGATTTTGGGCGACCTCTACAATGAAATCAAGAAGCAGCCGGAAAAGGAAGCGCAGCGTATCGCGTCGGCATTGGAACTCTATGTAAATGGCAGTTTGAACGTGTTTAACCACCAAACAAACGTTGACATTCACAACCGCCTTGTCTGCTTTGATATTAAAGAACTCGGCACCCAGCTACGAAAACTCGGTATGCTCATTGTCCAAGATCAAGTTTGGAACAGAGTTACCATAAACCGCAGCGAAGGCAAGGCGACGCGGTACTATATGAAGAATAAAAAGATAATCCGAAAGTTTACCGTATTGCTTGCCGCACTGGTTATCATGTGCGGCTTTTCTGTTACCGCTTATGCGGGCGGTGGCGATGAAAGCGACGACACGCCTACCCCCGTAACCGAGGAAACCCCCGCGCCGGAAACCGAGCCGGAAGAAACGACGGGCGGCTATGAGCCGCAGCCCCTTACCCCGGACGGGAATATGTCCCTTGTGGACGATATAACGGGTGAAGCGTCCGGCGACAAGCAGTTTATCACCGTCGTTACCAAAAGTGGCAACTATTTTTACATCATCATTGACCGCGCCGAGGACGGGGAAAATACCGTCCATTTCCTTAACCAAGTGGACGAAGCGGATTTAACCGCCCTTATGGAGGACGGGCAGACCGAAGCCCCCGTTTGTAGCTGCACCGATAAATGCGTTGCCGGAAGCGTCAACACCGCTTGCCCGGTTTGCAGCGTCAACATGAGCGAGTGCGCGGGTGTGGAAGCCGAGCCGGAGCCGGAAGAAACCGAGCAGCCGCCGGAAGAAGAAAAAGGCGGCGGCATGGGTATTCTGCTTGTCGTGCTGCTTGTTGCCGCAGCGGGCGGCGGCGCGTTCTACTACTTTAAGATTTTGAAGCCCAAAAAGGACGCGGCGAAAGGCAGCAGCAGCCTTGACGACCTTGATTTTGACGAGGACGACGAGGAAACGGAAGTAGTCGAAACCGAACAGACCGAGCAGGAGGACGATAATCTATGAAACTTGTAATTGCAGAAAAACCGAGCGTCGGGGCGGCGATTGCCGCCGTTATGGGCGCGAATGAAAAGCGCAGCGGATATTTTGAGGGCGGCGGCTACCTTGTGTCGTGGTGTATCGGGCATTTGATTAGCCTTGCAGACGCGGCGACCTACAATGAACAATTCCGTAAATGGAAGTACGACGATCTTCCCATTGTCCCGCAGGAGTGGCAGTTTATTGTTGCCAGCGGCAAGGAGCAGCAGTTTTCCATTCTCAAAGACCTTATGCACCGCAGCGACGTTACCGAGATTATCAATGCTTGCGACAGCGGGCGCGAGGGGGAACTCATTTTCCGCTTTGTCTATGAACAGGCGAATTGCAAAAAGCCCTTTTCCCGCCTTTGGATTAGCAGCATGGAAGCAAGTGCAATCCGCGAGGGCTTTTCAAATCTCAAAGACGGGCGCGGCTATGACAACCTCTATCAATCCGCGCTTTGCAGAGCAAAGGCCGATTGGCTCATTGGCATTAACGCGACCCGCCTTTTCTCTATCCTCTACCATAAAACATTGAATGTCGGCAGAGTGCAAACGCCCACCCTTGCTATGCTGGTAAACCGCGACTATGCAATCAGCAGCTTTAAGAAAGAGAAATATCATGTCGTCCGGCTGGACGTTGGCGGCGTTGCCGCCCTTTCCGAAAGGCAGGACGACGAAGCGGCGGCGCGGCAGATGAAAGCGGCTTGCGAGAAATCGCAGGCCGTTTGTACTTCCCTTAAAAAAGAGAAAAAGACCGCAGCCCCGCCGAAACTGTTTGACCTCACCGCCTTGCAGCGGGAAGCAAACCGTTTGTATGGGTTTACGGCGAAACAGACCCTTGACTATGCGCAAGCCCTTTATGAAAAACGGCTTTTGACCTATCCCCGCACCGACAGCAAATATATCACTTCCGATATGGAGGGCAGCACAAAGGAACTTATCACCGGCCTTTGCGCTGCTCTCCCCTTTATGCAGGGCGTGAAGCTGCAAGCCGACCTTGCGAGGATTTGCGACAACAGCAAAGTAACCGACCATCACGCCATTTTGCCGACAGCGGAGTTTGTGAAAACGGGCTTTTCTTCCCTTGCCGAAAGTGAGAAAAAGCTAATGACCCTTGTGTGCGCAAAACTGCTTTGCGCCGTTGCCGCGCCCTATGAGTATGAAGCGGTTACGGCGGTTTTCACTTGCGGCGGCTATACCTTTACCGCAAAGGGCAGGACGACGCTTTGCGAGGGTTGGCGCGAGATTGAAAGACTATCCCGCGCCGCGTCCGGGGAACAGGACGAGGACGCAGAGCCGGAAGCGGTTTTACCCCCGCTTGCCGAGGGGCAGACCTTTGACAATCCGGCAGCGGAGATCTCCGAACGTTACACGCAGCCCCCAAAGGCATTTACCGAAGATACGTTACTTTCGGCTATGGAGAGTGCGGGAAAGGAGGACACGCCGGAGGACGCGGAGCGCAAAGGGTTAGGCACCACCGCGACGCGGGCGGGTATCATTGAAAAACTCATTAGCGCGGGCTTTGCCGAGCGCAAGGGCAAAAAGCTAATCCCCACAAAGGACGGGTATAACCTTGTCGCTATTCTGCCCGACAGCCTTACGTCCCCGCAGCTTACGGCAGAATGGGAAACGCGCCTTACCGGGATTGCAAAGGGCAGCGACAGCCCCGCCGACTTCATGCGCGGGATTGAGGAAATGACAGCGGGGCTTGTCAAGACCTATTCCGCGATTTCCGAGGATAAAGCGAAGCTGTTTACCCCGCAGCGGGAAGCAATCGGCACTTGCCCCCGTTGCGGCGCGGCGGTTTACGAGGGCAAGAAAAACTTTTACTGCTCCGACAGGGCTTGCAGCTTTGTGATGTGGAAGAATGACCGCTTTTTTGAGCAGCGCAAAAAGGCTTTCACAAAGGCGATTGCCGCCGCCCTTTTGAAAGACGGAAAGGTAAAAATCAAAGGTATGTACTCGACCAAGACGGGAAAGACCTTTGACGGAGTTGTGCTGCTTGCCGACACAGGCGGCAAGTATGTAAACTTCCGCGTCGAGCAGAACCGAAAATGATAAGGCTTGATGAAAAGCAATACCGCGCCGTAAAGAAAATGACCCGCGCCGCTTGTGCAAACAACGATTGCGGGAATTGTCTGCTGCTGGACGACGGGGAAACTTGCGTTTGTGTGCAGAGTATCAGCTATTCGCTGCTATGCCGCTATTTCCGCGAAGCGGTATTACCCGCCGACAGGCAGCTTTGCGAACAGATCACCCGCAGCGGGGAAACCGATTTGAAGCGTTGCGCGGTATGCGGCAGCACGTTTGCGGCGGGCAGCAACCGGGCGAAATACTGCCCCGATTGCGCGGCAAAGATACGCCGCAGACAGAAAGCCCAAAGCGAGAGAAACAGGCGTTTACGGATAAAAACAACTACATAGCAAGCACAGCAAACGAGTACCCGTTTGCGAGAAATGCCCGCGCTTCCCATAGAGAGCGCGGGCATTTTGCTTGTTGGGATAGTCCCAAACCCTTATATGACCGAGAAAGGACGTGATGAAAGAATATGCCGTATTCCTCATACGACCATGACAAATTAGAAGCCGCCGAAACCATGCGGATAGAACGCCGGATATATTTTGAAGCAAAGGACAGGGAGATTGCCCCTTATGCTTCCTTGCCGATTGCGCAGCTACTTTCCATGCGCAGCGAAAGCGCGGCGGCAGAACAGGCGATTTTTGACGACCTTAAAGAACGCGCCGCCGCATGGGAAGAACAGGCGGGAAGAACGCTTTTGCTGGATAAAACACTTGAATATGTGAGAACGCCGCACGTCCAGCACACCGCTAACGAGTGGCAGACCACCGAGCATAACCGCCATATTCGCAGCAACCGGGTATATCAGATGAATTACTACATTTACGAGAATACCCGCTACGACAAAGAAGCGCAGAAATCTATCCCGTATTCATGGACGCTTACATGGAGCGTGCGCACCAACAGCCCAAGCAGAACCCAAGCGAAGATTGCCGGACAAGATAGAAAGGTTTTCACCGACAAGGCAGCTATGGAAAAGTATCTGAATGGGCGTATCAAAGCGTATGACCGCTTGTTTACGGAAATCTCCCCGCCTATCCCGCAGGAGTACGCCGACTATTTCAAAGTAAACGGTATGCTCATGCCGGACTACACCATAGAGGGCGAAGAACCCCCGCAGCAGCAACAGGCGGCAGCTATCCCCGAAAATACCGGGCAGGAAAAGGAGCGTGAACACATGAGCGAACAGTTTTCTATTATGATAGGCAACCGCAGCCGCTTTGACGCGGGCGACCCCGGCGGCTATTGGTTGGATATGCCCGCCACAAAGGAGCAGTTGCACGAAGCTATGCGGAACGTCGGCATTACCGCCGACAACCCGCAGGATTTTTCCATTCGCGGCTATTCCGACGACCCGGAGAAACATATTGCCTTGCCTTATGAAATGGTATGCGCCGCCGACGTGGACGAACTCAATTTTCTTGCGGCGCGGCTCGAACAGCTTGACCCCGCCGAGGTTGGCAAGCTGAACGCAGCTTTGCAGCAGAAAAACGGGCTTGCAAATATTGGACAGGTAATTGACTTCACCTACAACGTGGATTTTTACGTCCATATCCCCGAAGTACATAACTACCACGATTTGGGCGACTATTACTTAAATCAATCCGGCATGGTACAAATGCCCGAAGAATGGAAAGGCGGCATTGACCTTTCTACTTTTGGCAGGAACGCTGCCGCGCAGGAAAAAGGCGCGTTTACCGAGTACGGCTATATCGTGGAAAGCGGCGACGAGTGGGAACGGCAGTTTGAGGGGCGCGAAGTGCCGGAAGAATACCGCATTATGAGTTACCCGCAGCCGGAGCGCGGCGAACAGGACAAAGCCTATATGGACGCAGCCGAAACGCAGCAAGCAGACGCACAGGCCGCAGAGCCGCAGCAGCCCCGCCCCGTCGTCCCCATTATCCTTACTTCCGAAAAGCCCGCCGAAAAGGTAAAGGAGATCACCGCGCGTTTGGAACAGGGCGTACAGGCGATTTTTGACAGCGACCGCTACAAAGAGTTTCTAACCGCTATGTCAAAGTTCCATGATTATAGTTTGAATAACACTATCCTAATTGCTATGCAGGGCGGCAATTTGGTAATGGGCTTCCGTCAATGGGAAAAGGAGTTTGACCGCCATGTAAAGAAAGGCGAGAAAGGCATTAAAATCTTTGCCCCCGCGCCCTACAAGGTGAAAAAGCTGGTTGATAAAATCGACCCCGAAACGAGAAAGCCCATGCTTGACCGCGAGGGAAAAGTGGTAAAGGAAGAAAAGGAAATCACCGTCCCCGCCTTTAAGGTTATAACCGTCTTTGATATTTCGCAGACCGAGGGCAAGGAGTTTCCCGACCTTTCCGTTAAACCGCTGCTTGCCGATGTGGAGCAGTACGAGGATTTTTTCGCCGCCCTTGAAAAAGCGTCCCCCGTCCCGATTGCATTTGAGCAGATCACAAACGGCGCAAATGGGTATTTCAGTTTGACCGACAAGCGTATTGCAATCAAAGAGGGCGTGAGTGAATTACAGGCGGTAAAGACCGCCATTCACGAAATCGCCCATGCGAAGCTGCACGACGTAGACTTAAACGCCCCGCCGGAGCAGCAAAAGCGCGTTGACCGCCATACCTGCGAGGTAGAAGCGGAAAGCGTCGCTTATACGGTTTGCCAGCATTTCGGCCTTGATACTTCCGATTACTCTTTCGGCTATGTGGCTGGTTGGAGCAGCGGCAAGGAAATGACCGAGTTAAAAGCGTCCCTTGAAACAATACAGACCACCGCAAAGGAACTCATTACCGAGATTGAGGGGCATTTTACCGAGTTGCAGCAGCAGCGGCAAGCCGAGCAGGAGCAGGGCGATACCTTTTCCATTTATCAGTTAAAGCGCGGGGACGAAACAAGGGACTTGCGCTTTGAGCCTTATGACCGTCTGCAAGCGGCTGGACTTACCATTGACCGGGTAAATTATGAACTCGTCTATACTGCACCGCTTACAAAGGATATGACGCTGGGCGACATTTGGGAAAGGTTTAATATCGACCACCCCGCCGACTTTAAGGGGCATAGCCTTTCCGTTTCCGACATTGTTGTGCTTCATCAGAACGACGAGGACACCGCCCACTATGTAGACAGTATCGGTTTTCAGCAAGTGCCGGAGTTTTTGCAGGAGCAGCAGACCCCCGTATTTGACAAGCTGCCGCCCGAACAGCAGCAAGCCTTGTCCGACACCGTACAAGACACTTTGCAAATGCTGGTTGACGCAGACAAGCGGATTTATGGCGACGTTACGGGCAAGACCCTTGAAGCAATCGCGGCGCAAGGATATTCCTACAAGGACGGGCAGCTTGAAAAGCAGCAGCCGGAAGCGACCCCCGACAGCCTTTTGACGGGTGAAACCGTTAGAACGCCGAGGGGCAATTTTCATATTACCGATATGAGCCGTGAACAGATCGAAGCGGCGGGATTTGGTTTTCACCATGCGTCGGAGGACGGGAAGTATCTCATTATGGGGAATGGCACACAGGCTTATGCCATAGCCGCCGAGCAGCCGCAGCGGGATAATCCCTTAAAGCACGTCGAGGACACCATAGAGCAGAACGACAACAATTTTGACGGGCTTATCAACAATACGCCGCAAACGCCCACCGTTGCAGATTTTGAGCAGCGGGCAAAGGCGGGGGAAGCGATTTCCGTTACCGACCTTGCAAAAGCGGTAAAAGCCGAGAAACGGGAACAGCCGCAGAAAAAACCGTCCATTTTGAAGAAGCTGGACGAATACAAGAAACAGGCGGCGCAGCAGCCGAAAGATAAACAGAAAGAGCATAAAAAGGATTTGGAGGTTTGATAGCATGAATACCCGCTTTACCATTGAGGAAGAAAACATTGTTGCGATCTACGCCGAGGACAGCCGGGAAACAACGCTTGAAAATATCCTTGCCGCCATGCCCTACATGGACGAGGATATGCGCCAGCTTGCCGCCGCAGCGGTGAACAAGCTGCAAGCCATGACGGACAGCGAGTTTTCCGAAAGGGAGTTTATCTTGACCGACGAGGAATAGCCCATAGAGAACAGGGGCGCGGTTGCCGATTTCCGGCACCGCGCCCCTGTTCTTTTTTTGTCCTTGCGTGGACAATTAGAAAGCCGTTTTTGCGGGTTTGAATATACTTTATCGTCTATGTCGTTTTCATGCGCTGGAAGCCGCAGAAACACAGGCGTTTTCAGCCCTTAACATTCCACTTGCCACCCCATGTTTTGCGCCTTATCGCTCCTGCTCCCGCGCCCTGCTTTGGGACGGGTAAAGAATACTATCGACGTTCTTTTTGACAACGCCGTATTCCTGCATTTGCTTCTTGGCTTGCCGATAATCTTCATACAATTTGGTTTTCCTGTCGTTTAAGCTTCTATACTCCTTGCGCAGCGCGGCGAGATCGGGCAGCTTCTTTATCTGCATTTCCTTTAATGCCCTTGCCGCAGCTTCAAACAGGATAATTTCGCTTTCATGCCCCCGCAGATACTTTTCCTTGTCCGGCGATTTTCGGTATTCATCGTAAATCGGTTTTAACTGTCGGTATGTGGTGGTGTGCTTGATAAGCAGCGACAAATCAGACATACGCTGTTCCACTTCCTTAACCGCCTTTGCCGCCGCGTCATGAGCGGTCATAATATCGGCTATCTTGCTTTCAAGTTCGCTATAATACTCAATCTTGTTTTCGGTTAGGAAGTTCATGCTTTTAGCAGCCTGTTTCAGATTATGGATTTTTGCCCACCGTTCATAGCCCGCCGACTGTTGGGCTTTGATACTGTTTTCAAGATCGACGACAAGCCGGATTTTCTTATCTTCCCGCAGCGTTTTTGTTTTGGCAACATACACGCCCTTGATACGCTCCTTTATCGCTTCTTCCGTATAGGCCGCGCCGAGCGTCTTTGTGCGGGTAAACCGTTCCTGTCCGGCAGCGCGAAAGGAAATGTATTTGCCCTGTTTGATTTCATACCCCATTTCCTGCAAGCGGCGCAGCAGTTCGTCAAAATCTTTCACTTGGGGAATGAGAGTATCTATCGCCGTTTTCAGCTTTGCTTTGTAGCTTGTCCCTTGCTTTTCGGCGGTGTATTCTGCATAGCTTTTTCCCTTGTCCTGTCCCGGTACGACGACGGATAGCCCATGCTCTTTACATATCCTGTCGCTGGTGCGCCGGATAAAGTGATAGCTTTGCTTGTTGGAATGGTACTTTTTGTAGTCAACGAAGCTAACCGCGTTGAAAATCAAGTGATTATGCAGATGGTCTTTATCGACGTGAGTTGTCAAAACAAACTCATACTTGCCGCCTAATACCGCCCCGGCAAGTTCCATGCCGATTTTGTGCGCTTCTTCCGGTGTGGTTTCTCCCACCGCAAAGGATTGTATCAAGTGCCGCCCTAAATGTGTGCCGCGATCTCCGGCAGCTTCCCGCGTCCATGCAAACTCAATATCGGCGGTTTCCAGCCCGCAGCCGAAAGAGGACGCAAGCAGCTTCCCGTCTGTCTTTTCGGGATTTAAGATATAGTCTATCGCAGCCTTTAAGGTTGATTTAATAGGGTGCGTCTTTGTAACCGCCATATCTCGTCCACCGCCTTTTTAATGTCCTCTATATCCTGCCTGTAAACCGTCCCCGTCGCATTGGCGCGTTTTGCAATTTGGTTGATGTTCCGGCTCACCGCTTGCAGTTCCCGGATATATGCTTTTGTGTCGCTTCGGTCAACGACAAGAATATACCCGTCTATCGCCATTTTACGGAAGTATGCCCCATACTGCTTTATGGGAAGCTGCTTCATCTTCTCGTCGATCAGCCGCTTTTCTTCTTCCGTAACGTAAAACTTCATCTGTATATTTCTCTTTCGGTTTTCCATTTCCGCACCGCCTTTCGGTATAAGGGTTTGGGATTATCCCAACAAGCATTTTCCGCAAACGGGTACTCGTTTGCTGTGCTTGCTATCTACTCCATACCCCCACCGAAAGGCGGTATTTGTTGCGCGTTCCTTTGATTTTGGACGCAAAAAAAGATTGCAGCCGCCATGCGCTGCAATCTCCCGATTTCTCATATTGTGAGGTTAATCCTCTGCTTTTTCGACTTCCGTTATCTCCCTTGCTGTTGCGGTTACAATCCGTATGCCTTTATCGCTCATACCGTCCAGCAGCGCGTCAAGCTGCCGCCGCCCGGTGGATTTCTCCGCATTGCTGTTCGGGAAGAAAAATTGATCTACCGAAATATGATACCGGGTTACAAGGTCATAGAATACCTGTAAACTCGGCTGTTGTCCCTTGTTCTCGATATTCGCAAGGTAGCGCGGGGAAATATATAACTCGTCGCTTACCTTTTTGCGGCTCTCGCCGTATTCATTTCTCGCGGCTTTTATAGCTGCCCCGAAAGCCTTAAAGTCGTACAATGGTACGGGTCTTTTTGCCATTTTCATTCACCCTGTTACATTTTACAGTTCACCTTTCTTTTTGGATATGTCCACACAATTCATATCATTAGGTTAAATACTTCCTGTTGTGTATTGACAGTAGACTGATTTTCTGATAAAATAAAATTTATGTAAAAGGAGGTGGCGTTTATGTTGCATAGCATGCGTATTAGATAAGCATTGAAAAAAAGGATTTTCCCATTTTCAACATGGGCTTTTTTGTCATGCTTATTTTGCGGATGCTATACAAAAAACTAACGACGTATAGATATAGTATAGACATAGTGCAAGCTATGCCTTAGTTTTGTTGTACTGCTCTGTGCATTATAAATGCAGGTCAATGCTCATGTTGAGGATTGACCTGCATTTTTTTGTGTAAAAAGGACGAGTGAAATATAATGCTTAAAAAATATTGGATAAAATGTCCGATTTGTAACGGAAAGACGAGAGTTCAAGTATTTCATAATACTGTATTAAAAGATTTTCCTCTTTTCTGCCCTAAATGCAAATTGACGCATATCATTGATGTAGAAAAATTAGAGATTGTAATCAAAAATACAGAAAAACAAACTTTTATTATTTAGAAGAAAGGATATAAAAATGAAACGTTTACCTAAATATACGCCTGCGGAAGTACGGAATGATCCATACGGATTTACTTACAAAGAAATGTCGGAAGTTATTGGCGAGAATGAAGCAAAAGCCTTATATGAAGAATTATATAAGCAATTACCACGCAAAAAAAATCTATCAATGTTGGTAAAAAATATTTGCAAAAGCAGTGATACTGAAAAGTATGTTTACGAACTGAAAGACAACAAATACATTGAAACGGTTTTTATCAAGCGGCGAGATGGTGGAACTGTTTGCGTGAGCACACAAGTCGGTTGTCCTGTTGGTTGTATTTTTTGTGAGTCCGGGCGAAATGGCTTTGTTCGTAATCTAACATCGTCAGAAATCGTACAACAGATTATATTGTTGCGTCGAAAAGTAAACCGTATCGTTTTTATGGGTATGGGAGAGCCTTTATTCAATTATGACAACTTGATAAAAGCAATCCATATTCTCCGAGATAGATATGGGCTCAACTTTCCAACCGACGGCATTACCATATCAACAGTTGGTCCGGTCGATCAATTAAAAAAATTGCGCGAGGAACATCTTAAAATTCAGTTGACAATATCTTTACACGCAGCAACACAATCTGCAAGAAATCGTATTATTCCTCACATGCGCATATATGCTATTGAAGATGTTGTTAAGCAAGCCTTATCCTATTCTGAAAGGCATAATCGCAAAATTGTCTTTGCGTATTTGCTTTTACCGGGTATAAATGACCGGCCCTCAGATGTAAGACAACTTGCAAAATGGTTTCGGGGCAAAAAAGTTATGATTAACGTGTTACAATACAACCCAACAAGCAATTCAAGAATTAAAGCACCACAGAAACGGGAAATAGTTGCATTCAAACATCAATTAGAGCAAGCAGGACTTGAAGTTACTATGAGAGTTTCTCATGGCAGAGAGATTAACGCGGCTTGTGGACAGTTAGCTAACACATATAATAAATTCAAAAAAAAATGATTAAAAGTGCCAGACGCATAGACGCAGAGCCGATAACGCATTAGGTCAAAAAACCTATGTGTTATCGGCTTTTTTATTTAATATTGCGCAAAAGCCGCTGTTCCCTATTATAGAATGGATTGCGGGTAGTGTATTAAAGTCGCCCTTTTTTAAGGATACGGCGGTATCGGGGAGGTATCGCCGTGTCCATTTTTATTTACTGTAACCCGCCTAATGCTTTGCGGTCAAAAAAAGCTATGCTCCGCAAGCGGGATATTCCGGCTATGAATGTGAACTGTCAATACATTTAGCTACTGCTTACATTTCCTTTGCGCCCGTCCGCGTCTTGCGGACGGGCGCATTTTGCTTTTTTCAACTTTTTTCTGAAAAGCGCACTCAAGAGCCATCTCCCGAACGGGTACGGAGCGAAAGGGGCAGAGAGGACAAGCCCTTAACTCCCGTCCTCTACTCCACGCGGGAAGGAGGTGAACTCTATGGAGCTATCTTCTTCCGACAAGGAAAGAATACAACATCAGTACGACGCATTAGCAAAGAAAACTTTGGTCGGCGAAGCGAAAAGCCACCGCCGCACTCTTGCGAAACGCGCAGCACGCGAAGTTACTTTTTCGGATTTGAGCGAAAGCGAACTCGCGCAGCTTTTCACAACGGACGAATACGAAAGCGATTATTTCCGTTTTCAAGTGTCCGGCTTTGATGTACTCGTCAAAAATGAACTGCTTGCCGAAGCCCTTAACGCTTTGCCCGAAAGGAAACGCGACATTATCCTTTTGTCCTACTTCTTGGATATGAGCGACGCGGAAATTGGCGAACTGCTGAATGTTGTACGCACGACGGTTTTCCGGCACAGGAAATCCGCGCTTGCGAAAATCAAACAGTATTTGGAGGGAAAAGCAGATGATGAATACCGTTAGGAAGTCTGAAAATCTGTTGCCGTTCCCTGTCATTTCCGCAGCGGCAAACGGCGACACAACCGCCATGTGCGCGATCTTGAAGCACTACGAGGGTTACATAGCGAAACTTTGTACCCGCACGCTGAAAGACGACGCGGGCAATACCTATTCCTATGTGGACGAGGAAATGCGTAACAGGCTGCAAGTGCGCCTTATTACCCGCACCCTTGCTTTTCATGTAGGATAATCTTTTAGCCCATGCGGGGAGCGTGTCCCCTTTCCACGCTTCCCGTTATGGGCTATTTGTCGTTCCGCAAAAGCATATCCGCTGTTGATGTGCTTTTGCAGGCCGACAAAGCCTATTGTTCTTTGACAAAGAAAGCGGCCTTTGGTGCGCAGCATAACAGGCAAACGGGTACATTCCGTCTGTACCGAGCCAGTCGGCGGGTACGCCATGACAGCTTTTCCCCATAGGGGAAAAGCCGAGCGAGAACTACCGCGCCGTAAAACAGGTTTAGCAGCTTGTGGGCGACGACATACAAGGCGGCACAATGATACTCCCGCGTTGAACACCCTCAAAGTATTGCGCGGCGCACCCATAAGCATGGGCCGGGGTGAAACTCCCGTGAGGTTGCAGCTAACAACCGCCCGTTTTTGCCTTTTGACGAATATAGTTTATCCATACAGGAAAAGGAGGTTTTTCTAATGGATAAAAAACAGACAATTACAACCGAACGCAAAATAGGGAAAATCACCTATCTTGTTCAAGCGTTGCCGAGTGAAAAGGCAACCGATACAATCCATAAAAAGATTGAGAAACTCATTGTAAAGGATTTGCAGAAAAAGCCCGGAAATCCGGGATTTTTAGCGTCCGAGTAGTGCATTAGGCGGCGGGATATGGTATAATGATAGCAACACATTATACCTGTTTATTCGGCTGTCGGAAAGGAGGACTAATGTTACAGTCGAATAAAATCACCGCCCTTTACTGCCGTTTAAGTCAAGAGGATATGCAAGCCGGAGAAAGCGGAAGCATACAGCACCAAAAAATGATACTTCAACGCTATGCGGACGAACACCATTTTTTGAACACAAAGTTTTTTGTGGACGACGGATTTTCCGGCGTGAGTTTTGAGCGCGAGGGGCTGCAAGCGATGTTGCAGGAAGTGGAAGCCGGACGAGTGGCGACGGTCATTACCAAAGACCTTTCCCGTCTTGGCAGAAACTATCTGAAAACGGGCGAACTCATAGAGATTGTATTTCCCGAAAACGGAGTACGCTATATCGCGATCAACGACGGAGTTGACACAGCGCGGGAGGATAACGAGTTTACCCCCTTGCGGAACTGGTTTAACGAGTTTTACGCCCGCGACACAAGCAAGAAAATCCGCGCAGTTAAACAGGCACAGGCGCAAAAAGGCGAGCGCGTCAACGGGGAATATCCATACGGCTATATCCCAGACCCGAACAACCGCCACCACCTTATACCCGACCCGGAAACCGCGCCGATTGTCAAACAGGTTTTCGCTATGTTTGTTAGCGGCGTGCGTATGTGCGAAATCCAAAAATGGCTTGCGGAAAACAAAGTCTTGACGATTGGAGCGTTGCGCTATCAGCGTACAGGACAGGCGCGGTATCAGCGGGCAATGATCGCCCCCTATACTTGGCCGGACAAAACGCTCTATGACATATTAGCAAGGCAGGAATATTTAGGGCATACCATAACCGCGAAAACTCACAAGGTATCCTACAAGTCGAAAAAGACCCGGAAGAACGAAGAAGAACAACGCTATTTCTTCCCAAACACCCATGAGCCGCTTGTTGACGAGGAAACCTTTGAACTTGCGCAAAAGCGGATTGCTACCCGCCACCGCCCGACAAAAGCAGCGGAGATTGATATTTTTTCCGGCTTGCTGTTTTGCGCTGGTTGCAGACATAAGATGTATTACCAACAGGGCGTAAATATCGAGCCGCGCAAGTTTTCCTATTCTTGCGGCGCATGGCGCAACAGGGCAAGGACAGGCAGCGAGTGTACCTCTCATTATATCCGCAAAAACGTACTTCTTGATTTAGTGCTGGAAGATATGCGGCGGGTTTTGCGGTATGTTAAGGAACACGAACAGGACTTTATCTGTAAAGCTACCGAGTACGGCGACATGGAAGCGAGAAAGGCATTAGCGCAGCAGCAAAAGGAACTTTTCAAAGCACAGGCGCGTATGACCGAACTTGACACGCTTTTCCGCAAGCTGTATGAGGACAACGCATTAGGCAGACTGACAGATGAACGGTTTGTGTTTCTAACTTCCGGCTATGAGGACGAAAAGAAATCCCTTGCCGCAAGGATAGACGAGTTACAACAGCAGATCGCAACCGTTACCGAGCGAAAAAGGGATATATCAAGGTTTATTCAGATTGTCGGGAAATACAGCGACATACAGGAATTGACCTATGAAAACGTCCATGAGTTTATCGACCGTATTTTGATACATGAATTAGACCGGGAAACCAACACCCGGAAAATCGAAATCCATTATAGCTTTGTCGGACAGGTTGATACCGAGCAGGAGCCGACGCAAGTTGTCAACCATGACCGCCGCAACATGGTAGATGTAAAAAGTATCGCTATCTAACCCCAGCAAAGTTTGTTCCAGTAAAGCCATTGTCCACATAGGTATCCGTCAGTGTCAGCTCTGGATGTTCCTTTATATAATTATGGATTTGCAGAATCTGCGTATTCAGGGTATCTTCTGTTTCATGCCCGCTGTTCTCCGAGGATAATCGTGCATACGCTGCTGTACGCAGAAGATGAATTTTTCTGTAATGCTGTGTAGTTCGTCCTCAAAGCAGAAGTGAATTTCAATTTCTTCCTTACTATGAATGTCGATATGGTCGATCAGTTCTACTACCACCCGCCGTTCCAGCGTTTTAATGTGCTGGTACTGTTTCAGTTCTTCCAACCAGCCGGGAAGCATCGTATCATGCTTGACTGCCTCCTGCTTTTTATCCTGAATCGCCTGAATTTTGTCTTGCGCCTCTTTTATCTTCTGCGCAAACCGGGCATTCATCTCACTGTACTCTTCCTTGCTGACAACATCATCGCAGAAATCCTGATACAGCCGAACTTTCAAATTACGGTATCGTTCCAATTCCGCTTCCAGTGCATTGATTTGTCCATCCAAAATTTTCACGCCAATCTGTTCACCGCTTGCCAAGTCTGCGTGAGATAACACCTGCTCTGCTTCAACAAGAAGTGCAATCTGATGCCGGATTGCTGCCAAAACACTTTCTTCCAGCTTCTCGCCGTTTATCATGTGGGGAGTGCAATCTCCGCCATTCTTATAGGTAGAACAGTGATAGTATTGATATTTCTTTCCTTTCTTCGTCACCGTGCGCCGGATCATGTTCTGTCCGCAGTCAGCGCAGCGCAGAAAGCCCGATAATGGATAAACTGTTTTCTGACTGGGTGAAGTGCGTGTATCCAATTCCATCAACTGCTGCACTTGTTGGAACTCACCTCTACTGATAATCGCGTCATGTGTTCCCTCGACACGAATCCAGTTTTCAGTCCCAACATCCTGGCTCTTTTTGATTTTATAGTTGATTTTCCGACGTTTGCCTTGAATCAAGGTTCCAGTATAGGATTCATTCTTCAGAATCCGATTGACCGATACCACCGTCCATTTCTGGTTCAGTCCCGCTCGAAATCCGCAAGTATAATTGAATCCGCTGGCACGCTTATACTCATTTGGCGGCAGAACTCCCAATTCATTCAGATGGTTTGCAATGTGCTGTGCGCTCATCCCGTTGAGCTTCAGCTTGAAGATTTCCTGCACGATGCCCGCCGCGTATTCATCTATAATCAGATGGTTCTTGTCTTTCGGGTCTTTCTGATACCCGTATCCTGCAAAGCTGCCAATGAACTGACCTTCTTTCCGTTTTACATCCAAGTGACTTCTGACACGCATGGAAATGTCACGGCAATAGGTATCGTTGATAAGATTGTTGAACGGAATCAGGATACGTCCCTTATCATCGTTTTCTTCCGCACTGTCATAATGATCGTTGATGGCGATGAAGCGGACTCCCATAAATGGAAAGATTCTTTCCAGATAACGTCCGGTTTCAATGTAGTTTCTGCCGAATCGTGATAAGTCCTTGACGATGATACAGTTGATTTTCCGATTCTCAATGTCCTGCATCATCCGTTTGAAATCCGGGCGTTCAAAATTCGTACCGCTGTATCCATCGTCTACATACTCATCGACCTTATGCAGTTCCGGGTGCTTTCCCAGATAATCGTTCAGTAAGGCTCTTTGATTTTTGATGCTGTTGCTTTCCTGCTGATCGCCGTCTGAACGTGACAATCGAAGATACACAGCGCAGCGATATTGTCCATTTTCCTTAAAAAACATAAAAAGCCGATAACCTCCTTAATCTATTTGTCGTTCTGACAATAAACCAAGAAAATTATCGGCTTTAGTTAACATATTCTGTTTTGACCCAAAGCCATTATCTCATATTTCGCGGTCTATGTCAACGCTTTAATGCGCTAAAGTGCAAATTTGCTTCTGCTTTCTTCTTTTTTATCTCCTATGCGTCCGTGCGCATTTTTTCAGTGTGTCCTCTAATCGGTTCTCTCCTGCAAAGCTAATCTTCACAACCATGCCCTTGTCAAGATAGCAATAAGGGTTCTTGATCTGCGAAATGAAATCGACCATCCGCTCCCGCTGCGACAAGTCTTTTCTAATTTCCACTTCGTTGATGTCTACCAGTTCCTCGCGGTTCACATTACGGAGATCGGTCTGTGCCATCTGGCGCAGGCTTTCCATGGTGTGATAGGTTCGTGCAGTTGTTTCGGTCATTCACTCATTCCTTTCTGTTTTTGGGTGGTGTGTCAGCTTCTTTCACTTATAGAATTGGAGAAAGGCCATTTCGCAAGGTATTTCAAAAAAATTTTTAATTTTTTTCAAAAACACCTTGCGAAACACACTCTGCCCGATTCTAAAGATAGAAGAACCTGAAAATGCGTAAGGCTACGGCTTCCACCGTAAGTAGCGCAAGATTCGCCTGCGTAGACCAAAAACTCCCTTTTGGGATTTTTGTTCTCTGGCAATCTTGATGGGGATTCCGTTCCCCATTCCCACGGCACGCGCAAAATCACAGATTTTGGCTATCTGGCTTCCACTAAAGTGGTCGCAGCCGACCGCCTACGGCTTGTCGGGATAAATCTTTTCTCAAAAAATCAGGAGGATAGCACTATGGCAAGACCAAAAAACAAGCAGCCCATTCAGAGAACCCACGATATTCATATCCGTTGCAGCGAGATGGAATATGAAATCGTATCCGGCTACGCGGAAAGTGCAGGACTACCCACCAGCACATATATCCGAAAGTGTTTTCTCAAGGAAGCACCAGCAAGCACTCATTACATCGTTGCGGACACGTCAGAAATCCACCAGCTAGTTACAATCGCTGCCGGCATCGGAAACAATCTGAATCAGATTACCCGCTATTTGCACAGCGGTGGAAAAATCACCGTCAGTATCGTAGACGAAATCAAAAAGTGCATCACAGAAATTCGGGAACTTCGTCGAGAAATTGTTCACTTGGGAGGAATCTATGGCAATCCTAAAACACTTCGCAGTAAAAAACGCTGACTATGGTGCTGTTATTGATTACTTGAAATACCAGCATGATGAGTTTCACCTCGTTCCCATCCTTGATGAAAACGGCAATTCCATGCTCCGGGATGAGTTTTATTTTGATGGATTGAACTGCAATCCTGAAGCATTCGATCTTGAGTGTGAATTGCTCAACCAACAATACCATAAAAATCAAAGATACGATGAAATCAAATGCCACCATTACATTATCAGCCACGATCCCATGGATGTTACCGATCATGGTTTGACCGGGGAGCAAGCACAAGCTATTGGCATGGAATATGCCAAAGCAAATTTTCCTGGGCATCAGGCACTTGTCTGCACTCATACAGACGGCAGCAACAACTCTGGTAATATCCATACCCATATCATTATCAACAGCCTACGAAAAGAAGATATAGCCTCTCAGCCTTATACTGAACGTGCCATCGACTGCAAGGCAGGATATAAGCACCATCTGACAAAAGAGTATCTCCGTCATTTACAAGGTTCTCTTATGGACATCTGCCAACGCGAGGGATTGTATCAGGTCGATCTGCTCTCTCCTGCTGCAGAAAAAATCACACAGCAGGAATATCATGCCCAGCGCAGAGGACAGCTCAATCTTGATATGGCCAACATGGAGATAATGGCAGAAGGCATCGCACCCATGAAAACCAAATTTGAAACCAACAAAGAAAAAATCCGCAATGCCATCAACGACATTGCGGAACGTGCGAAATCTTTTGAAGAATTTCAACGGCTGCTCAAAGCAGAATACGGAATACAGGTCAAAGACCATCGGGAGCGATTCAGCTATCTTACATCGGATCGGCAGAAGTACATATCTGCCCGGAAACTGGGAAGCCACTATGACCGAGAATACCTTTTGCAGCTCTTTGAAGAAAATGCACTCGCCGCTGAACAGAATCAGGCACAATGGGTGCCGGACGATCCTATCACCATTCTGTTCATAAAATCCGACCTGCGTCTTGTGGTTGATTTGCAGAACTGCATTAAGGCCCAGCAAAGCCGAGCCTATGCCCAGAAAGTAAAAATCAGCAACTTGCAGCAAATGGCTAAAACTGTTGCCTACATTCAGGAGCATGGGTATGATACTCAGGAAAAATTGCAAGATACCACAGATACGATTCAGTCCAAAATGGCAAAAGCCCGCAGCGATGCCAAACTCACTGAAGCCAAACTGAAAAAAGTGAACGAACAGATTCATTATCTGGGACAGTATCTTTCTATAAAATCGGTCTACGCTGATTTTCTGAAATCCACCAATAAAAAGGATTTCCGGCAGAACCATGCAGATGAGATTGCCAAATATGAAGAAGCGTTGCAATTTCTAAAGCAAAATTCACCAGACGGGAAACTTCCAACTATGAAAGACCTGCGTTCTGAAAAAGAACTTCTGGTACAGCAGAAGGACACACAATATGAAACCTATCAGTATTTCAAAGACTACCATCGTGAATTGCAAACCGTCTGCTCTAATGTTGCGAGCATCTTAAATCAGCCTTCTACACAGAAACGAACCAAAGACGAACACACACTTTAATAGAAATGCCGCAGACAAGAATGTATAAATTGTTCTGCGGCATTTTTCTCTGCAAAGAAAAAAGAGGTGGTTCAAATTGAACCACCCCCCTTATAGTGTTACGGATATATCAGAAGAGTCTCAGCAACTGGATGTACTTCATCTGGTCTTTGTCCGAATAGCGTTCACCAAATACTCGGAATCTGTTTTTCTCATTTTCATAAAATGATAATAGCTGCGGTCTTTCTTCACACTCCAGATAAACAACACCGCCACCAATTTCTCTCTGAACTGCCACCAGAATATTCATGGTCATGTCCATCAGTTCATTGCCAGTGACTTTTTCTTTATACCGATCATTCTTTCCGAATTGCGCAATCAAGAATGCTGACAGCATATATGTATTAGATTGTTCATCCAATTTTGCGTGTCTCTCTATCTTCTTCCGCATTGAGCCGGATAAGCCCTCATTTGTAAGTTGCACCGCTTTATGTGTCAAAGCGAAAAATGCCACCAAGTTACCTTCTTCGTCAACCACCAAATAGGTAATTGACATTTTCCGTTTTGCAAATTCTAAAGCATTCTTTTTTACATAATTTTCAATTTCAAAATTCTTATGGCACGAAAAATCGGAAAGGATGTTTTTGACGGCATCCTCTCCGATTGCATCTACCATATCCAAAATGTTTACTGCGTTATACTGACTCACTTTGCTGAAACCCTCTTTGCCATCAGTTTACGGATTGCCTCTATATCAGTCAACGGCGGTTTAACTGGCGAAGTCGGCTTCCATGCAGGATCATGGCTGGATGTTTCAAGTGCATCAATAAACTTTTCCGCTTTTTTCGGGTCATTGATTACAATGTTTGTAAAAATACTCGACGTAGCCATTCATAACACCTCCTATTCGTATTGTTTGGCTCTTTCTTCGTATTCTTCTACTTTCTCATTTATATTATATCCTCTATGCGCTAAAAAATCAACTCCGCTATTCCGTGTTTGAAAAATTTAACTCTTATGACACACTTTTGCAATTTCAAGTTTTTCGTGTTCGTTCCTGCTGCTGAACCTGCGCATTGTCCTTTCGCGCTCTTTCCGCCTGTTTGATATGCAGGCGATCCAGAACCGACACTCTGCCGCCGATCACTCTGGGCTTCTTTGGCACATTGTTCACACAGCCGTCTATCATGTTGTAGTTCTGCTCTGTGCCAGACTCTCTTGCTCTTTCTGCTGTGCCATTCTCCAAAAATTTTTCATGGTGGAGCAGCTCCCGGATTTTTCGGACAGTCGCATTGTCAAATCCACTGGCAGTCGATGTTATGAATTTTCCATCCGACTGTACTACAATGCTGGGCAGCAAGTCCGGTTTCTGATCACTCACCATCAGCACAAAGCGTTGCTCGTCTATGGTTTTCTCATCCGTTACCGTCCACGTTCCTTTCTGCCCCTCCACCTGATAGCCTTCCTCGTTCAGAAGCAGGTACTCGCCATTCGGCAACTTCGTGAAAAATCCATTGAACTTGATAAGCTCCTTTGGATTCACATAGTAAGACTGCGTTTTGCCGCCAATGGACGTTACAATCACATCACTGACACCGAATTTTCGGACTCTGAATCTATCAGGATTCAGCTTTTCCATTCGTTCCCGAATCTGCCCCGGTGTAACGCCTTGAATCAGAGATGCCTTATAACCCAGAACATAGTTCTCACTTGTCACCATGAAGCTGTTTTCAATCTGGTACTCATACGGGCGACAGCGATAGTCCCGGCTCTTTTCCAAATCATTGATCTGGTAAATCATAAAAAGATTAGCACTCATCACGCTTTCTCCTCTTCCGGGGCATCTGGTCTGTACAAATCCAGTTCCAGATTCTTGAACTGCTTATCCGGCAGATTTTCCATTTTAGAAATCACCTGCTCCACCAGCAGCCTTACTGCCATATCATCAGCAACATAGGGAAGAACTTCTTCCAGTTCCTTCTTCGTATTTTCAGCCGTGTCCTGCTCGAACATTGCCATAATCATCAGTTCGTTCTCATCAAAATGTACTCGGCTTCTGGCACAGGAAGATTCAGCATATCCGCTGTCTGTACGTCTGCGGACTCCTTGAACAGTGAAATCAATTCAGGGAGATTGAAAAAACGGGCGAACCGCGTCTTTGCACGGTAGCCCGTTCCCTCTGGGGACAATTCGATTGCCGTTACGGTTTCGCCAAACGAAGCCGCCCAGCTATCAAAATGTCCAAGATGAAGTTTCTGTAAGGTGTCATACTGCAAGTAGCGCATAATGGTATACAGCTCCACCATGCTGTTCGATACGGGTGTACCTGTTGCAAAGGTCACACCCTTGCCGCCAGTGATCTCATCAAGATACTGGCACTTTGCAAACATATCCGAGGATTTCTGCGCATCGGTCTGAGCAATACCAGCGATATTCCGCATTTTTGTGTAGAGGAACATATTTTTATAGAAGTGGCTCTCATCCACAAACAGGCGGTCAACACCAAGCTGCTCAAATGTAACCACATCGTCCTTGCGGCTCTGGTCGTTCAGCTTCTGGAGCTTTGCCTGCAAGGTTTTCTTTGTTTTCTCCATCTGCTTGACCGTAAAACTCTTACCATCGTCCTCTGCCTTTGCTTCTGCAATCGCAAAAGTAATGTCCTGAATCTGCCGTTCGATCATGGATTTCTGCCGTTCCGGGGAAAGCGGAATTCGCTCAAACTGCGAATGTCCGATAATGATTGCATCATAATCGCCCGTAGCAATCCGGGAACAGAACTTTTTCCGGTTGGATGGCTCAAAATCCTTTTTCGTTGCCACCAGCACATTGGCATTCGGATACAGCCGCAGGAAATCCGCGCCCCACTGCTCTGTCAGATGGTTCGGCACAACGTAGAGATTCTTCTGTGCCAGACCCAGACGGCGGCTTTCCATGCCGGCAGCGATCATCTGGAAGGTCTTGCCCGCACCAACACAATGCGCCAACAGCGTATTATTGCCATACAGGATATGCGCAACTGCATTTTTCTGGTGCGGCATCAGCCTGATTTCTGGGGTCATGCCCACAAACTTAATATGACTGCCATCGTATTCACGGGGGCGAATCGCATTAAACCGCTCGTTGTAGACCTTGCAAAGTTCCTCTCTGCGGTCTAAATCCTTGAAAATCCACTGCTTGAACGCATCCCGAATCGCTTCCTGTGCCTGCTGCGCCAGCATGGTTTCCTTTTTGTTCAGCACTCTCCTTTCTTTTCCATCCTCATAGACGGTATCGTAAATTTTGGTATCCCGGAGATTCAGCGCATCTTCCAGCAGTCGATAGCCGTTGACACGCATTGTGCCGTAGGTGTTCGTCACGCGGGGATTACTCCGGTCAAGTGACTTGCCGCTGATGTTCCATGCGCCGCTGATTTCCGAATAGGTAGCCTTGATGGAACTTCCGATGTAGTAACTCGGCGTTTTGAATACCTGCTCCATGAAGTCCGTGATGTACTCTGCCTTGATCCAGTTTGCACCCAGCCGCACTTCAATCTCCGAAGCGTTCAAGTCTTTCGGCTGTACCCGCTTGAGATACTCGACATTGACCTGATACTCTGGGTGGTTTGCAGCAAAGGTTTCTGCCGTTACCAGCTTTTCCCGGACATTGCCGGACAGATATTCGTCTGCCGTCACCCACGTCTGTGTGACAGGATTGTGGAAGATAACGCCTGCCAGTTCTTCGGTCACTTCCTGCTCTGTCTTTCCGCAAAGTTCTGCTATGAACGGCACATCGACCTTTGCTTTTTCTCCGATGGAGAGTGCCAGGGCTTCACTCGGCGTATCCACAGAGGTCACAGGTTCCGGCTTGCGAATGGTGCGCTTGGTGAAAATATCTGCCAGCCTCTTGAGGTTTTTATCCTCGTCCAGAATCTCAAGGGATGCCAGCAGGCAATAGCTGCTGTCCTGCCGGAATGCCCGTTTATTGGCGGTGCTGTTGATAAGACCGTACTGCGCTGTGAACCGCTTATACTGGTCTTTCAGCTTTCCTTGCAGCAGTTCCACTTCGGCATCTGTGCCATCGTGCAACTGGCAGTCCAGCAATTTCTGTGTGGTTTCCCGCAGGGCGATCATCCCCAACACACGCTCTGCCGTGACTGCAGGCAGGTCAACCTTGTTCATGTAAGAGTTTTCACGGTAATAGACCTGTCCGTCCACGTTGGTGTAGCTGAAATTCTTCACGTTCGGGTCTGCCGGGAGCGGTTCTGCGTTCTGGTCAAGTTCATCGTCCGTGATTTCCGGCTCTGTGATTTCCGCATGAATATTCTCGACGGCTGCTTTCAACTGCTGGGCAAGGTCTGCGCCCTCAATGGGCTTGACCGTGGTTTCCTGTTTGCCGTACTGCGTACTTTCGGTCGTGATCTCGCCCAGCACCATTTCGGGATGCTGTGCAAAATACTGGTTGATGGAGTATCCCTCCGGCGTTGTGCCAAGATCTACCCACTCTGCCCGCTCGACTGCCGCCCGGTCACGCTTTTGCAGGAACAAAATGTCGGCTACTACGCTTGTGTTCGCATTGCGCTGGAACGCATTGTTCGGCAGGCGAATTGCGCCGACCAGATCGGCACGGTTGGCAAGATACTCTCGGACAGAGAAATCCTTTTTGTCCATTCGCTCATTCTGTTCCGGCCTATATCACATATTGCTACGGTATCGCTCTAAACAAACAGATATTATATTGTAGACCCAAAAGAACGTCTGATGGAGCTGGTCGGCTAACTAAGTGCCGCCTAAGATTCCACCTCTGCGCTTTCAGTGTCCGATGAAGCACTCTGCTTCAGGCTTCTTTCCGTTGGTTCTCTGCTGTGAAAAATTCGATACTCTTCACGGGAAGGCCGTGAATACACTCCACCAGAGATTCAGCAGAAATATAATCTTCACAGCCACCACGCTTGATCTGAAGCATATTCTTTCCATCAACGACACTGCGATTCCCGATCCGCAGCCCCTTTGGGGTGCGGATTTCATGTTCTCCGTTGCTCATCTTCTCACGGCCTCCTTTGTGTTGGTTTAAATTTCTTTTTTCTTCTATTCAATTTCACCTTTTGAACTTCCGCTCTTTTTTCACCTTTTTCGGCTTGCATATTTACGATTTTTACGGTATAATAATCCAAAAGATGATAGAATATAGCATATATTATAAGCAAGTCATGTCGCCGTGTCAAGAGGAAAATGTGAAAATTTATTGCATCTTACTGATTGAATATTTACAAATTCCATTGCACATTGTTACAGCACGATAACTACGCCATAGAAAGGTTGCAAACATGAAATTTGGAGAGAAAGTTCGCGATCTACGAAAGAAACATTCTTTAACACAGGACGAATTGGCACAATGTCTGGGTATCAACAAACGAACGATCATCGGATGGGAGCGTGATGGCCGCTACCCTCGCAGTATTGAAATGCTTGAAAAGATGGCCGATGTATTCCATGTACCTCTGACCTATTTACAGCCGGATCAGTCTTTATTTATCGAACGTGCCGCCGAAGCCTACGGAAAAAAGGGCAAAATAGAAGCCCAGCATCTCGCATTTGAGCTTACTGAGCTATTTGCCAGCGGAGAGTTGACCCCGCAGGATATGGACGGCATCATGTATGAAATGCACAAAGCCTATTTTAAGTACCGAGAACAAAAACGAGAAAAGGAACGAATAATGAACCTGTGAACCACTGTTCTATTCACTATGCTATCCCCGGAAGGAGATCACATTATGGATTCTGCATTTATTCACCAAGCCGCCAACGAACTTGTCCAAAATGCCGGAACTCGCAACATCAAACAGATCGCGCGCAGTTGCAGTCTGGACATCAGTGAAACATCCCGCATTAAAGATATGTTGGGTTTACTTTCGCTCTATTTTGATAAGCCATTGATCCTTATCAATCGCCAGCTGGACAAAACAGACGAAGCAGATGGTGTGCGGCTATGCGCTGGGGCATTATCTGGAGCATCAGCTGCTTATGGACTTGCATACCCTGAACAAGTTTCTGACCATTAAGGATAAGCACATCCTTCTTTACGAGCATAACGCTTTCACATCCCACCTGATGCTGGACAGTGATGAAGTCTATCAAATGACAAAGCGTGGGTTGGACGCGGCGCAAATTTCCGCAGCCAAACGGATTCACCTCAATCTGGTGCTGGTGAAACTTCTTGAGCTGCACCATCTGGGATACGATCTACGGCACTATCACGCCCAGCACCATGCGTTTATCAAACAGTTCAACCTTCCGGCACATTTTCAGTTTGATGTTGCCGCCGGATGAACTTATGTTCTTATAACCCTAAAACCCTAAAACCCGTAATGAACGGCGTGCTATGCCTGTCCACTACGGGTTTTTCGTGTTATTTCAGTTTTGCGAGGATCTCATCTGCACTCATGCCTTCGGCAAGCAGCTTTTTCAGAACGGATTCCGCTTCTGCCTTTTTCGCTTCTGCTGCTGCCTTGGCATCTGCCTTGGCCTTCTTCGCTTCCAGCGTTACCACTTCTTTTTCGGCCTTCTTTAGAGCAGTCTTCTTCTCTTTCAAGTCAGCCTTTAAAGTGTCAATGTTGGCGGTGATGGATGCGATTTCCGCTGTGAGTGCTTCCTTCGCGGACTGCTTTTCCGCAATCTGTGTTGCAAAATCGGCAGTCACCATCTTTGGCTTATTCTTGCTACCTTTTGTTCTGGGCATAATATAACCTCCAGAAAATTATAATAGTTTTAGTATAGCACTCTAATAGTCCTGTTTCAATATTGGGCCTGAAATATGCTATTTTCGATTGCGACATCTGCGTGGTAGATCGTGCTGCTCTGTATAATGATAAAATATTATTCGAAATCGAAATTTAAATCTTCATGACTTATGAATCAAAATATCGTTTCTTTCATTGTGAAGTACACACAAAAATCAATTTAGATACTCTGGCTGATTATGCGCCATTATAAATATGTGTGTTTTCCAAACGTATAACTTAGTCCCTTTGCGTAGCAATCACTTTTTCAAAAACTTTCCTATAATTCTTTTTGCGATTTGCATATTTTGAGTAATATTATAGATTCCAGCAATACCCCAGCATAAAACTATTGTCCATACTTGATTACAATTCAAGCAAATCGTGGATATAAGAAACAGTCCCATTCCAATCTCTATTTCTTTTTTATTATACTTTATCTCTATTATCTTATTAAGATCAATCGCTCTATAAATAGCAATTACAAAAAAAGAAACTGCAGTTGAAATTGACGCCGCATATAGTCCAATTATTCTAATTAGAAGTACATTGATTGCCGCGTTAATTATTGCACCTGCAACCGATGAGTATCCTACTTGTTTAGTTCTCTTAAGCGCAATATAAATCCCACTATAAAAATTGACAAGACTATTAAAGAATATTCCAAAATACAATATAGGTACTTGAAAAAAAGCTGCGCCATAATCTCCCTTAACAAGCACACTAAAGATAATAGGTGTTACTGCTATCAAAGCTAGCATAACTCCAATTAAAAATTTAAACAATCCAGAAAAGAGCTTTGTATAATATTCTGCTGGATTCCCATCATCTGAAACCTTAGATGCCGTTTCTGTCCACGCTAAATTAAAAATACCATATGCCGTACTGTATAGTGAAGGTATCTTATTTGCAACTGCATATATCCCATTTGCTGCTGCGCCCATAAAGTGGATAATAATTAGACGATCCGATAAATTTACCACCCACAATGCAATTGAACTCGGAACAATCGGCATTGAAAAATGCAGTAGCTCCTTCAAAGACACTGACGAAAACTTGTCCAGTTTAAAGTAGCCAATCATTCCAGATGCAATCACCATATATGTATCTGCACCTAAATAACCTATTGTCAGCGAGATAATGACCCCTTGCAGTCCCAAATGAAATCCCATTAACAACACAGCTGTTGCCACCAAATTTACCGTAGAATAAACAACAACACTTACAGAATATCTAGCATTATACCCTAACCCACGTACAATTTGCCCCAATAACGAATAGAGGGCTTCACTTAAAAACAGGATGCAGATCAGTAATGCAGAAAATGAATCAAGTTTTAGTAACCTTAAGATTAAATAAACAACTGGATAGCATACAATAGATGAAGCACCGATATATACAAGTGAGCTCGTTACATAGAAAGTTTTATCCTCTACATTTTTTGATGCAAGTAAGTATCTAAATACAGCCTGCTGTATTTGCATTGTCACAATAGGAATCAGCAAACTTGCAATACTTAAAATCAGGTCATAATTTCCGTATTCATCTGTTGTAAGATATGATGTCAATAGCGGAAGCAAAAGTATCGCTAAAAATTTAGGAATCAATTGACCAATTCCAAGTATAGCTGTATTTACAGCTAGTTCTTTATTTCTATCTACCATCTCGATAAATATTCCTTTATTATTTTACAACGAATACATCTTCAACATTCTTCCGCAACGATACTGCATAGGAGAACTCGTCCTTATAATATCCGATTGCAACAAACAAGATGATTCGCTCATTTTCGGGGATATTTTTACAAATATCCTTAAATTTTCTATTTTTTTTATAGTATTCCCCATTTTGAAGAATACAGCTTCCAATCCCATAATAATGCAATGCTTCAACAAGTGCCATCGTAAATAGACCTGCTTCCACATATACTTGGTTTCGTTCAAAGGTGTCATAAAATGCCGAAACATCCGCAGTAACAACCAAATAATTTTGAACTTCTTGCTGAAACCCTGTGTTTCCGGCAATCAGTTCCCCCAAAGCTGCATTTGTCTCCTTGTCTGTATACAGATAAACCTTGCTGGCCTGACGATTACACGCAGTTGGTGCTTTCTGGGCAATTTTAATAGCCTTTTTTATATCCTCAACATTGATGGTTTTACTATCAAATTGACGCATTGAATGCCGACTGTAAAAGAACTCTGGGAACGGCTTGCCAGCATTACTTAACAAATTTTCTCTCGTATCATGTTTAATACCTGCTGCAAGGCCGTCAATTCGATATTTATCATAGTTTTTCAGCTTTTCTATCATATCAGCATTTTCATAGCCAAGCTTTTTTTGCATCTGAACATAAGCATTCAGTACTATGATTGCATCTTGAAAAGGCATACCATCAGAAGGATAGCCCAATTTCAAATACTGATTCATCATTTCAAAGAGTTCTTTAATTTTCTGCTGTCCGAATCCCTTTCGTGGAGCAGACAGTGACATTCCCTTTTCAATCATGTGGGTCTGTCGAAGCATCTTTGACTCTTGTGCTGCGCGCGTCTTTACCGCAGGATTATTATAATTCCACCTTTTATAGTTTTTATAGTCCTGATAAAATTCGAGGAACATTGTAGCTCTGTTGATAAATATTTTGATTTTATTTTTAATACGCTTCGATAGTTTCATTTTTCCTCCACATTCATTTAACAAACGAATAATAAAAGTCACCGAAATATTTTTTTTTCGTCAAATAATAGTTGCTATAATTTCGCAACTTAAACCAATAGCATCGTTTTTTTTCCACCAACAGTTTTTTGCGGTATTCACACCAAATATTGCAATTCAATATGATTTTTATTTCTTCAGCTTCTGGTGTGAAATTCTCAAGATACCATTTATTTACCGCAAGTGTTCTTTCAACTTCATTTACCTTATACTTATACCCGTGAGATATATTTTTAGAAGCATTAGCATCATGTCTTCTATACTCAATAAATGTATCCTTGTATAAATATAATTTGTGTTGTATTGAAGCTATTATCCATAATAAGGCATCATGTGGCGTACCTGGTTTCCACAATTTAATAAATGTCGAAAGAATTTCTTTTCTAAAAGCCATTGTACAACCAGGACGTAAAATTTGATAATAGTGCTGATCAAAGATAACTTTACTAATTTTCTCATCTGTTTCCGTTTTTACTTTTTGTTGTGTAATAGGTTCTCCCCCATTTTCACTAAAGGCATGATAGCCTGAGGTCAAAAGCAATATGTCATTGTTATCTTCAAATGCTTGTGTCATCTTTTTCACTTTGTCAAGATGCCATATATCGTCCTGATCACATGGGAAAATAATATCACCCGTTGCAGCATTAATCCCTTGTGTAAAATTTTTTTCCCATCCTAGATTTTTCTTATTAACTACTACTCTCCATTCTCTTATATCATACCTTTTTATGTAATCCTCAATCAAACAAACAGTTCCATCTGTCGACTTATCATCAAAAAATAAAAGCTCATCTATTTTTCTTTCCTGCATTCTTAATGAATCGAGCATTTGGCATAAATATTTTTCTCCGTTATACGTAGTCATCACTACCGAAACTTTCACTTTAGCTTCTCCTATCATTTTCTTCCAAAATCTTTAATAACGCTTCCGTTGAAGAATACGCTTGTTTCAACATTGCCTCATGCTTATTCTCAAGCAAATTCTTATACTCTTCATATGCGGAAATCATATCATTAAATTTCGATTTCAATTCCGATTCAGTCAAGGATTCTACTGGAATACAATACTGTGGCAGTCCCATTTTTTCCATGAAACCTTTCATTTTTTGCTCGTAGGATATAGAAACAAACGGTGTTCCCATTTTAGCAGAAAAAATATTGCTGTGATATCTCATACCTACTACAGCATATAATTTTCCAATTACATACTGTTGAAAATATGTATCATATATATCAGAATTAGCTTCCATTACAAACCCGTTACCACCTGTTGAAAACTCCGACATCAAATCACTATCGTTGCCGCTCCCATAAAGCTGCGGAATAAAGATAATTCCATACCCATTGGTGTCCAAAAATGTTACAAATTCCTCAAATGTTTTTCTTATCTGTTCATACACTTTTGTCTTTCCATATTTAGGATGCCATTTCAGGTCTGTAATCGTGATTCCGATATTTTTTTCATGTTTATTCATGAAATCATACAATTCTGTATAACCGTGAAGTTTACTTTCATTAAGAGAAGTATCTACTTCATGCTGAAATGCAGAATCTAACGCAAGTACCGGATGACATTCCGGGCAGAATTCTTTTACAAAGCCGAAAGAAATCGGATCTCTCAAAATCACTTTTTCAGCACCTAAAAGAATTTTTCTCCTTCTTATATTCCTCTCGTCATTATTAAACGGTCCCATTGATGGTGCGTAAAACATGTATTTTTTCTTGAATTTTTGAGCCAATTCCAATCTGTCCAAATAAGCTTTCTCTGCATTTATATAAATGTCGCCAATGCTCGGCCCGCCTGGAGCATGAACAACAAGATCTGCTTCTTTCAACGCCTTTTTAAACTTTTTTGCAGTGTTAGTACAACAAATCTTACCAGATGATTTCATGAAAATTGGATACTCGATTCTGGCTAATACCGAATGAGGTTTCGGAAACCTCCCAATCTGTGTTACTCGTTTATCCATTGCTGGGTAAAAAGTATCTCCATTTATAGCAATCGTTATTTTAGTATCTGGTTTTGCCCTAAGTATTTCATCAATCATTGCTTTAACAGCGGCCTCATCACCCCTGTTAGCTGTATGCGCATGTATAACAAAAATATTCATAATATTTTCCTTTCTTAAATCTTAAATCTCGTTTTTACAATAATTCTATAAACAATATACATAACCAAAACTTCAATAAAATACCCAACTGAAATTCTTGCAAGAAAATAATCAGAAAAAAAATGGAATACCAAGCAATATACTATACTTCCTAAATATATGAAACAAAAAAACATCGAATAAATGTTATTACTTTTGGCTAATCGACAATACATTTTACTAAAGAAAGCAGAGTACAAAAAACAAATTATGACTACGCCAAAAATACCAAAATCCGAATAATAATTTCTCATTCCAGAATAAGCATTCCCAAGCATAATTCCTGTGGCGGTAAATCTAAATTCATGATAACTCAGATTTTTAATACTTGTACCTAATATTTTATTTATCGATTCAACTAAGCCAGCAAATGTTTCATTTGTGCCAACTGTGTTACTGTTCTCCTTTACGAACTGATTGAATAGTTCATAAGGTCCACCAACATACTGTGCAATGTAGTCTCCAAATAACGCTTCACTCGTTCTTCCAACAAACTCCTTGTAAAACCAGAATGCATATACAATAAACAATGCTGCAAAAACAATTTTAAGCAATGATTTGACCGGCATTTTATATTTCCATCCATGTGAATACTGTAATACAAAGATGCTATAAAACAGAATTGCTATCAAATACGCAATAACGTTAAACCGTCCACCTTTCATAATACACTGCGTACAGTAAATCAGTCCTGGGACTAATAAAATGCTTTGTTTTAAGGTTTCTTTTCTGTTTCTTAAAAAAATAATATTATTACAAAATATAGCTGCACAAACATAAGCTGTTCCTTTTGTAATTTTCAGCAATTGCGTAACAAATCCGCTGATTGAATTATCTAAGGCATTTTCCTTGTATCCAGCTATTAATCCATTCGACAGTGAATTTCCACCTATATTTGCAATTCTTGACACTTCTCTATACAAAAACAATGTTATTATAATATTTAACCCTATTAGCAATATAAGCACTATTGGTTGAAATGTTATTTCTTGGAACTCAGCCAATTCATTATTATGCCAATGATTTTTATATAGAATTCTTTTTATAAATATTTCTCCAAAAACAAATGCGCTCCAACCAGAAAACAAGATTACAATAAGAATCCAGTGAATGTCTGTCCCCCATTTTTCAGAGCTATACATGGCAAACAATGAACTTACAAAATAACCCGCTAAAACCAAAAAGGAAGTAGAAAAAAAATCGTTGTCAAATATGTAAAACGCTATTATTAAAAAAAGCGCTAATCCTATACAAATTAATAGCACTATTATATTCCTCCCTATTTTTATCTATGTTCCTTCTGCCACTTTCTAATTTTTCCCATCATATCAAGCATTAGATACATTCGATGCTTAATAAGGAATAACACAACTTCTCTCTGCTTTCCAATTCCAACTGTATTCTTCGTCTTTAAAGCCTCTTTTACAATTGGCTTTTCAAGATATGCTGCATATTTCCGCTTTTTATCTGCATACGGTTCCGTATTAGTCGGATTGAAATAGCCACTGATCGCTGTGGTTACAATCACATATAGCAGTCGATTGTCAAACCAAGGCTTCAGCATCTCCTTATTGTCGGAGGTATCTATAAACGCCTTGATTTTTTCAAAACATTTAATTACAAACTCATGATTGGCTTCATTATGTGACGCCGAAATCGAATTTTCATTATAAATATAGTGATAAAACGACTTATTGATGAAAGTTGCTCTCTCCAGCTTTTCAAATAGCCGAAGATTAAATTCCAGTCCCTCTGCACCTTGGCGAAGCACTTCATCATGGAAAATCTGATTATCTTGTAATAATTTCCGGTCAATCAGCTTTGAGTACGCAACTGCGATATTCCCGTTATAGACCAAAAGCTGCTGCTGAAGCCATTTACATTCCTGACCTTTATATACTTTTCCATCTTCCAGATAGAATTTGTATTCCGTAGCAGATTTACCATAATCCTTCATAATGCCACACATAACAAGCTGTACCTGTTTTTCTTCTCCGGCACTATACATGGTTTGACACATGTCTGTCTCAATCCAGTCGTCACCATCCACAAACATGATCCATTTGCCCTGTGCAGCTTTACAGCCGTAATTCCTAGCCGAGGAGAGTCCACCATTTTTTTTATGTAATACCCGAATTCGCGTATCTTTTTCTGCGTACTCATCACAAATCTTGCCACACTGATCTGGTGAGCCATCGTCCACCAGCAGGATTTCAATGTTTTTCAGTGTTTGTGTCATTGTGCTTTCAATGCACTTTCTTAAATATTGCTCCGGTACTTTATATACCGGAACAATAATACTTACAAATGGCTCTATCATTTTATCTACCTCGCACCCGATTTAAACATTTCTTCATTGTTCCATAGATTCCAGTCATCAGAAGCGCCTTCCGAATGGCCGTTTTTACTTTTACCTTGTTCGTGACAGGATAGTATTTTTCAAACAGCTCTTTACCCGACATCTTTGCTGCATCAGCCAAAAATACGGTCCGCTTTGGGTTCATTGGAACAGATTCGAACATTTCTTTTACACCTGCAACTAACTTATCCGCCGAAAATTCTTCACACCTTGCGTACTCCACTACCTCTTGCATGAGGCTCGCCGCTTTTTGAGAGTGACAAAGGACTCTGGTCGTACCTTTGTCATCATCAAATTTCTTATCGAAATCATATACAGAAAAGCAATCCCAAATTGTGAAGTCGCTTACACGATACCTTTTTTTGAAAGGACACTCATAACAAGAAGGCCGATCACATGTGTCTGAGAAGAAAGCTCTTAACATTGGATCAAGTTGCGATCCTGCATGGTATACGTTCTTTCCATCTTGGATAATACTCATTGTGGAGTATTTATATCCATAAAACTTATCCCGGAAGCGGATGTTGTCTGGTTTTGGAAAAGTCTGTTTTTGACATTCCAGATATTTGCTCCATATCAGCGGCGACGGGATACCGTGACATACCACATCAACTAAAATCAACTTTTCATATGGTTTTCTCAAAAACTTTGATAAACCCTCAATTTGGCATGGTGTTCCGCTAAAGCAGACCCATCTATCTTTTTGGAGAAAATCTTTTACCAAACAGAAGGAATCTCCCAAATCGCTTTGTACATATTTGCTGTTCCGGAATCTTTTTAATTCATTAACAGCTTCTACATAGGTATGCTGTACATGAAAGTTCTCATCGTATGCTGCACCAAATACTACTCCGCCCCTTTGAAGAACAACTGTTGCTATGGCTGTAAATGCACCGCCTGCCGAACTATCCAATCTCACCTTTTCATCACAATGCTGAACCAGATAAGCTTTTTGTGGTTTTTCTTCTTCAGTAATGGGACTTTGAATTGGGCAAACCATGTTGCAGGCATTACACTCTACACATCTACTTTTATCGACAACCGGGTACAGAAATCCTTCTTCATCCGGTTTCATCTGTATACATTTCTTTGGACAAATCTCTGTACAGGCCGTACAACCAGCACAATCTTTTTTATCCTTAATTTCAATCATCTGATTTCCTTTCCGCATAATACAGATTCAGAAATCAAGACGAATAGCAAACTTAGTACTTATGCGTTAGCCTGACATATATTTTTTTTGCTGCGCTATAAATACCTAGTTTATAACAGGTCAACCTGATGCAGTGTTCCACTTTAACCTTAAAGGTCTCCGGGAAATACTTATTAAACAATTCTTCTCCGCTCATTCTATTTGCGTCTTTGAAGAATGACTCACGCTTCTCATTCGGTGCAACAGATTCTTTCATTTCTTTTGCACCAGCTACAGCTGCTTCTGGTGCGATTTCAACGTAAGAGAAGTCATTCTTAATTGCATTAAAGATTTCTCTTCCCTTTTTTGTATGCACCAAAACTCTCGTAGCCCCTTTGTCATTATCCAGTTCTTTTGAGAACCTGCCAACATTAAAGCAATCCCATATCGTAAAATCACTAACACGATACTGCTTACGGAAATGACACGAATGGCACGATGGTCGATCACAAATATTAGAGAAAAATGCTCTTAGCCACGGATCAGATTCAACACCCTGATGGTAATTACCATGATTTCTGTCTGTTATGACATTCATCGTTGAATATTTATATCCGTAATGCTTATCGCGGAAACGAACCGTCTTTATATTGTCTGAAAGCACTTTCTTCTGATATTCCACATATTTACGAAATATCAAAGGAGAAGGTACAGCTCTGCAGACCACATCAACAGTGATCAGATTGTCGTAATCTTTCTTTAAGAAATTTTTCAGCCCCTCTATCTGACACGGTGTTCCGCTAAAGCATACGAATCTGCCTTGCTCTAAGAAGGACTTAATCTGTCGGTGGGTACCCCCCCCCACAGAACTTTGGACATATTTACTATTACGGAATCGATATAAATCGTTTTCCTTTTCAACTGCAACATGGCGAGCTGTTAAATCGGCGCCTAGTTCCACACCAACCACAACACCATTATTATGTAAGACATATTTAGCAATTGCAGTAAATGCTCCGCCTGCTGTACTTTCTCTTAAGACCTTTTGATCTTTATTCTGTACGATATATGCAGCTTGTTCAAAAGGTTTTTCCTTTGCGGTATGGATGATAGGGCACACTCTTTCACAAGCACCACAATCAATACAGTTTTCTTTATCAACTGTTGGATAAAGAAATCCCTCATTATCTTCTTTCATAATGATTGCATCTTTAGGACAAATTGCTGCGCAGGCAGTACAGCCGCAACAGTCCTGTTTTTTATTAACTTCAATCACAAATCTGTACTCCTTTCATCTTTTAATGCCGCAAGAAGATATTCATACGACTTCTGCCGAATTCCTTCTAACTTTTTATGAACACTTTCAAAGTCTATCTCTATCTTCAAACAATTAGTTATATTTTCTTCTCCTGTCAGTAATCTGCCAGTGATTCCCGCCATGTGAAACAGTGTATCTAAACGGCTGTTTGTTGACTGTTTTGTATTTCTGTTATACCGACGGAATGTAAAAAACTGCCGTTTATAAAGAATGGAGAACACGGAGCAATGGAAAGAGTCTGTACACACATATTCCGCATTTCGAATTAGATTCAGAAAATCTGCCGGATCAATATCATAAGGCGTTTCATCAGCATAACCTTCATCGCTCTTTACAAATTCATCCAAATGTGTCAGTGCTATAATCTTGCAGCCTGTAGCTTCTTTTAAGCGTTTTGCAAATTCTCTATGAGGCGGATTGTTGCCAAGAAAATAGCATAGAATGTACTTTCCCTTTACAATTGGCTCTTTCTGTTGAATTGCCATCCATTCATCGCCTGTAAACAGCAATGTCGGATCGCAAACCACTGGAACATCGCGATTTGCAATTTCTTTCACCAGTTTTTGACCCGATTCTTCTCTTACACCAATGTGCTTTATTTTCTTTAAAAACACCTCTGCCTTTTTTGTAGAATCCTTCGGTAAACTTGACTGTCCAAAACTTGTTGCATAAGCAATCGAATTTACTTTCTCAGGAACAAAGTTGAGTGTGTAATAATCCGCTGCAATGTTTCCAGGAAGCCATAGCTGATCGCTTCCTACAAGCACACTCGAATAGTTATCTTTACATTTACGTCCAAGCTCTGCCTTTGAATCATATTTTGGAGATAGCCTAAACTGTTTACGGCTAAATTCATCAAATTTTTCTGCGCGAACCTTAGACAGTTGAGCGTACTGATTTTTAGAAAATTTCTTAATCAATACATTCTTTGCCATACCGAGTTTAGACAGCAAAATATCTGAAGTTAAACTTGCCTTAGCAAAATACAGCAACTTTGCCTTTTTAATTTCTCCGTTAAACCCTAAAATATCTATGGTTTCATTTTCATATCCCAGTTTATCTAATGCCATCTGCGTGGCATATGCCTGTAGCATACTTCCATAGTTATGCTGGAAATAGCATGACACAATTGCCGTTTTTTTCATTCCTCTACTCTCCAAACTACTCTTGATTACCTAACTATCTGCTCAAACAGTTTCCCATGTTCCTCAGAAACTCTCCGAGCGTTAAACCTGTTATGTACATCTTCCAATCCCTGTGTCACCAATTTATCTTTCAATCCGCTTTCCTGATAAATTCTCAGCACAGCCTTGCTTGCTCCAACATAGTCATCTACTTCAACTAGCAGACCATTTTCTCCATCCCGGATTATATTAGGAATGGCATCCACCCGGCTTGCCACAATAGGCTTACTTGCCATCATATACTCAGGCAGTGCTAGTCCGAAGCCTTCCCATCGACTCAGTAAACATGCGACATCAAAAAGCTCTACATAACTCATCGGGTTATCAACCCAACCTGTAATATGCAAGCTATCTGAGAAACCGTTATCCTCCGCATACCTTCTAATCTCAGCTTCCTGATCTCCGTTTCCAACGATAATAAAGTGTGCATTTGGAACTTCATCTTTCACCTGCTTTGCCATCTTAATAAAGACATCTGGTGCTTTTTGCTGACTTATTCGCCCAACCATACCGACAACAAATGCATCTTCTGGAATGTTCAGGTCTTGCCTTTTAACTGCACCATGTGCTCCATTTTCATAGGCTTCGATGTCTACACCGTTAAAGATGACTTGCAGCTTATCCTCTTTACAAATCTTCTTGTCTAATGCCGATTGTTTCTCTGCATCAGAAATACAAATAATCTTATCGCAGAACGGTGCTGCAATCTTTTCTATCATTTGTGTATATTGCTTTTTTCTTTGCCGAGCAGCGCATATTAAAAGCCCAGCCATGCGGATTATATACACAGTGATTTCTCAATCCTATATCCGCAACACGAGCAATAGCCCCCGCCTTGCTAGAATGAGCATAGACGATATCGGGTTTATATTTCTTTATCAGTGCTCTAACCTCTTTAATTGCCTTTAAGTCATTGCCTCCAATAGCTCTTGTCATCTCAATCTGTTCAAAAGAAATAACCAGTCCTTTGTAATCTTCCTCATGGAAATCCTGTGAGCAAACTAATACATTTTCAAACTTATCTTTATCCAAATACTTGAGAAGCATCCGGATATAGCGATCCACGCCACCTGCGGCCTGCGCTACATTCAAAATTCTTATTTTTTTCATCATGCCACCGCCTTTGCAGTGGCATAATCGTCATTGGTTAAGACGTACAGCCTTACATTAGGCTGTACCCCCCCCCCGTTTATTTATAGCCATTTCGTATTTTTTACTATATTGTTCAGCCATCTCCTTTGTGTTATACATCTTCAAAATATCCTGATATGCTCGCTCTGTAAGTTTTCCATTTTCATCCTGGCATTCTTCAATAGCTTTTACGAAGTCTTCCACTTTCGTACACGCAAAGCCATTCTCACCATTATGGATAACATCCCGATTACCAATTACATTACTTACCACACATGCTTTCTTCATATACATGGATTCAAGTAGAGAAATTGGAAGTCCTTCCCATCTACTTGGTAAAAGAAAAACATCTGCATTAACTGCATATCTAATTGCAGTGCTTCGGTCGGCCCATCCTGTGATTTCGATATTCTCGCTTGTAAGTTGGTCTCGAAGTTCACCATCACCAATCCAGACAAATTTCACATCTGGAAGTGATTCGGCTATCTCATTAAACAGTGTTGGATTTTTCTGATAGCAGATTCTTCCCAGTGTGTAAACTGTGAATGAGTGCTCTACTTTTTCCGTCTTATCAATAATCTCCTGAAGTTCTGCCATGTTGATGCCATTGTTCACATAAGTAGCATGTTTGGTAAGTTTCAGGGATTCTTGATGCTCACCCACGCTGCAACTGATGGTCGTGCAATTTCGCTTTGCACACACCGATTCAATCAGCTTAAACATTCTGCGCTTCATTGGTTTATAATTTTCCATCAGGAAGCTGTAACCATGTGGTGTATAGAACATTGGAATTTTTCCATTGAATGCCATCCGGCCAATTGCACCAGCTTTGCTACTGTGTAGATGAATTATGTCCGGCTTAATCTCTGCCGCTATTTTTTTTACTTCAAAAAACGCAGCAATGTCCTTCATTGGATCGATTGCCCGTCTAAAATTTTTCACCTCAATCAAATGAATTCTCTTGTCAAAATAGTCCTTATAATTTTTCGGTGTCTGCTTTCTTACTGCATACGCAATGTACATATCATATTTATTTACCAGTTCATTTGCTAAATCTACAATGTAAGTAAATACGCCTCCGCCCATAGCTTCGACTATGTACAGTATTTTCTTTTTCTCCGCCATAGGTTTGCTTCCTCCCCAGTACCCCTTTATCTACTCATCTAACTTTAGAATGTTTTTTCCAATTTTCTTTTAACAGCAAACAAGCCCACGGCGGATCACTCAATGGCAATCCACCGTAGGCTCGATTCGTTCTCCTTGATTTTTTACTTGCTGCTCATTTTGTGGGTCAAAACAGAGCTGCACCAAAGCCTCCCACCTATAACATCTAGATTTCAGCTTCTCCGCAGCCTGTCAGCAAATAAATACTTTTGTTGAACGAGTCGAGCCGTCAAAACCCTTTAGTTATCGTGTTTTTTCTTGGTTGACCCTATTATATCTCTAGCCCCTCTTCGATTGATTGTGGGAACCGTTTTCTGATGAATACCTTTATATTCAATTGTGGCATCATCGTACTCTGCACCACTCACATGATGGCCTGCTCTATTGTAACAGGTCACGTCACAGCCATTCTGTGCCATTCGGGTGCAGAGCTCTTTGACAACGATTTCTACTCCGCCTTCTCTCGATAATCGCTTCTGTCCGAACATTGCAATCGCAAGTTTTTTACTCATAAATCTTTCCCACAATCCCACTCAATTTCTTCATCAATATCTCGGCCAACACAAAGAGCGGATAGGCTCGCTTGTCTGTCCGCTGGCTGTCACCCCACCCTCATGGTCGAGATTTCTTCCTGCGCGGCATTTCTGCCGCACAGAAAGATCATTCGTTCATTCTTCGGGCAAGAAAATATGAACTTCGGGGTGCGGAGCCTTTCATTCTCTGCCGTGCCCTTGTCCCTATTATGACAGCCGCGTATTATTTCACACTCCCCATGGACGGTAACTACAACTCTTTTACCAAACATCTTCGGCAGCCATGTAAAGAAGACCGGCCCCTCTGCATCGGGTACACAACAACAGTTTTACGAAGCAGGTGATAAACTCATGGATTCTCATTGTTTTCTCTTGTTTTTCGCCATCTCCTCAAAACTTCTGAACAAGCTGTGCCAATTTTGTGCCGCAGGGGCCAAAAGTTCGGCGTTTTAGTTCATATATAGTTCATATAACTGTAAAACACGACCGGTTTTAGTGCCCCATATAGTGTGCAAAACAGGTTCTTTTTGATGATGCTACGTCAGTATGGTTTATCGGCCGCACATTTCCCTCTTCCTTATCTCCAACAGCACTCCGGTCAAAATCACCAGCGAGCAAAGCAGGGTCAGCCACCAGTTTTCGGTAAAGCCGGCGATCAGGTAGCCAACAGCACACACGGCAATGACCACAAAGGCGTACTGCATTTGGGTTTGCACATGGTTGATATGGTTGGACTGGGCACCGGAGCTGGACATGATGGTAGTATCAGAAATAGGCGAAATATGGTCACCGCAGACAGCACCAGCCAGGACAGCCGCTACAGAAATGATCATCATGGTCGGGTCCAGTTCAGCAAACATGTTGACCACGATGGGCACAAAAATAGCAAAGGTGCCCCAGCTGGTGCCGGAAGAAAAGGCAATAAAAATTGCAATGCAGAAGATGACCAGCGGCACAAAGTTCATCAGGCTGGAATTCAGATTGATGGCCGAACGTACAAAGGTACCGATACCCAGGGCGTCCGTCATACCTTTCAGAGTCCAGGCCAGCACTAAAATCAGGATGGCGGGCATCATAAGCTTGCCACCTTCGGGAACGGAATTCATAAAATCCTTGAAGCCGATGACACGGCGCGGCAGATACAGAAGCAGCAGGAATCCCACTGTGACCAAACCGGCAAACACCAACGCTTCCGAAGAAGAACAGTTGGCAAAGTCCTCCACCAGATTCTGGCCGCCGTTCAGGTGGCCGGTCCAGATCATAGCTGCGATTGCCGTTGCAATCATGACGACCATGGGCGCAATCAGATCGATGACCTTGCCTTTGGCGTATTTGCCGCCCTCGGTCGGGTCTTTTGTTTCCTGGTTCTGGAACTCTTCCCCGCCGGAGGTGAACAGATCACCTTTGGCCGCGTTCTCTTCATGCTTTTTCATCAGGCCGAAATCGAAGCCTACAATGGAGGTGAAGAACACCATATACAGGGTTAAAATTGCATAGAGGTTGAACGGAATGGTTTTAACGAACATCTCAAAACCGGACATGGAGCTGCCCGCCGGAACGTAAGAGTTGACGGCTGCCGCCCAGGAAGAAATCGGCGCAATGATGCAGACTGGCGCGGCGGTTGCATCAATGATATACGCCAGCTTGGCGCGGGAAACCTTGTACTTATCTGTGACAGGGCGCATGACAGAGCCAACCGTCAGGCAGTTGAAGTAGTCATCCACAAAAATCAGTGCACCGAGCAGAGAGGTCGTTACCAAAGCGGAGCGCTTACTTTTCAGGTGGCTGGAGGCCCACTCACCGTAAGCGCGGGTGCCGCCGGATTCCTGCATGAGCATAACGATCATGCCCAAAAGGATCATGAACATCAGAATGGAAAAATCCACACTATCGATCATTGTGTTAAACAGCGTATCAAACGCAATCCACGGGTGGAATTCTGCCGTCAACAGTGCGCCAAGGGCACACCCCGCAAACAATGACAAATACACTTCTTTGGTCAGCAGTGCCAGCGCAATCGCCACAATGGGCGGCATCAGTGACCACCATGTTCCTACAAACATCCTTAATTCTTCCTTTCCTCTTTTGATCTATCTTGTGCAGCCTTCGATTTGCAGCACAAGTGTTATAAATCATTTTGTTACGCAATGGTATATTTTGAAAGGTATCCGTATTTTATTGACCTTACAGAATTCTTAGTATACAAAATTTTATCAAAAGGCCTCTCTCTCCGTTATATTGGTATGCTGTATTGTGTCATATAGGTACGCAAAAATAAAAGTTTGAATTTTGTAACATTTTGTTTCTCGTTACTTTTTATCTGTTTTATCTGCTACTTTTCACACCGCATTTATATTTTCTGGCAAAACCTCCTGCATAAACTACACCTATAATACACCTATAATACACCCATAATACAACATTTAATCAAAGTTATTCTAACATATTGGCCATGCAGATTCAATACGTAAAAAATAATACATCCTAGATAACGTTGTTTATTTTTCCCCTTCTCATTCTCTTTCTTTTGACGCAAGCTGCACCCAAGAATCAGATTTTTTTGCCGGAAATCGATATTTTTTGGTGTATGCCAATACCATCTTGCTGCACTCTATGCTATAATAAAGTTAGATGCCATATAAAAATTGGCCACTACCGCCATTTTTGTCCTATCTTGTTATTTGCTATGCCCAACATCCCGGACCGGACTACAAACGTTCCCCAGAAATCCGCGCCGCAAAGTCAAAAAAGGAGGGCCCACCATGTTCGTCCAGAAAGTACCGCATATCAAGGACCAGTTTTTGACGCAGGAACGCGCCAGCATGGAGCTGGAAAGCGGTCAGATTGCCGTGGGTTGGTATACCAACGAGCAGGACAGCCAGTCTGTTGTACACTCTCACCCGTATTATGAGCTTGTACTGCCCCTGGTGGGCAGCAACGTGCGCTATTCTGTGGACGGCAACATTTATGATATAAACCTGGGGGAAATGATCATCTTTCCTGCCCGGTGCTATCATGCGGGCATGTTCAATATCACGGATAAGATTTCTGAACGTCTGATTGCCCAGATCAACGCCGAGCTATGGCAGGAAGCCCTGCTGGCCAGCGGGCTGGTTGCCCCCACCTGGCTGGGGCAGCTGGTGATCCTGGATGCAGACGCCGTCACCGCATGGGATCTACGCGGCTTATTTGAGCGGATGGCCCAGACCGCTTACTTACACGGGAGCACCCAGCACATGGTGCAGCGGTGCGAGCTGGTGGAGCTTTTGCTGCTGATGGACCAGATTGTGGCCGAGCGCCGCACGGCACCGCCCAGCGCTACAAGTGCCCTGGTTGCCAAGGCCGTTGCTTTTTTGCAGGCCAATTATACCGACCCGAACCTAACCGTTGGCAGCCTTGCCAAATATACCTACACCAGCCGGGAGCATTTGTCCCGCGCGTTCAAAACCTACACGATGGAAAGTGTACACGGCTATTTGACCAACCTGCGCATGCAGCATTGCCGCCGTGCCATTGCAGCCGGCGCCAGCGTGCTGGATGCCTGCAACGCCAGCGGTTTTACCAATTACACCAGTTTTTTGAAAACTTTCCGCAGTTTATACGGCATTACGCCGTCCGAATATCGCAACCAGCTGCGGCGTACGCCGGAGCGGGTTCACTCTACCCCATAAACAATGTAAGCCGCCCGATATCAAGTCTTGGACAACTTTTTTCCCAAGGCAACACCGCACAATTCCCGCCTTGCGGCTTAAGTACCGCTCCGGCAGCTGCGGTACGGCATCTGCGTTGCCAAAATGCTCGATAATGTCGGGTTGCGGTACCCGCATCGTGCTTCGGGGGCAAAAGCCCCTCGCACTCTGCGACCGCTGCCCCTGCTTCGGTTCGCTGTTTCCGCCACTGGCGGCGCTCACCTTTGCAGCATCCAGTATTATCTGCGCTTTTGGCTTAGCATCTGCCGCACCTCGCTCGCCGTATCGGCACTTAGAATTATGCGGTATTGCCCCAAATAAATTTGAAAAAGGCACAAAAACAGGCTCATCAAAGCCAAAGCAGTTTTCAATCTGTCCTTGGCTTTGATGAACCTTTATTCAAAAGAAAAGAGCCATCTCAGTTCACTGCATCTCTGCATGACACCTGAAATAGCTCTATCATCACTGTGCTATATACAAATCTTTTCGTTCGCTCAAAATCTGATCTTTCGTTCTGCCTACCACCACTCCGCCGACCACCTGCGGTATCATAAAAATCACAAATCCGCCGATCAGCATTTGAAGTGCTTCTATCCCCTGCGACTGCTGCATCAGAAACGAAAGCACCGCCGTTGCCAACACCACACTGCCCCGCAGATAGAAAGTCCATGCCGAACAATGATGCAGAAATACCACAAACCACTTTATCAGCCACACAGCAAGAATCAGTGGCAGGGTTATCATCGCCAGAACCAATTTTAACAGCCATCGAATCGCTTTCATATCCTTTCTCTGGCCGGCATATTCGCCCTGGCCCGCTTTGTTTTGGGCAGCTTCTGCTTACTGTCTTTCTATAAAACCCAAAAGGCCGGGCGCTTTATTGCAGCGTCCGGCCCGAAATTGTTTATTGGGTGCGGCTGGGGCAAACCTGCCCAGCCGGTTTACAGGGTAACTTTTTTAGGTTCAACAAACGGAACAACGTGTGCCACTGCCTCCTGCAGGGTAAGGGGAGACTGGTTGTTATCCAGGTCGATCAGCTTATACTTGCGGTTGCCCATGCCAAGCTCCTGCATGTAAGAAAGCTGGCGCAGGCCATGGCGGGTCTTGATGCGCTCCACCAGGTCGTGGTGATCTTCCTCCTTCATGGCATAGATCAGGTCCACGCTGGCCTGGTCAATGGCGCAGATATCCAAAGATGCCAGGATGCCCACGTTGGGGGTAACGACCGGTGCCGCGCTGACGCCCTCGCAGTCGCAGGAGACAGACATGTTGCGCATGACGTTGATGAAGGAGATATGATCCTTAAAGTAATCCACCGTTGCCTTGGCAGATTCCGAGATGCGTTCCATCAGCTCTTCCTCGCTGATGGACCACATGTTGTCAGAGCCGACAGCGGTGTGGATCTCGGCCTTGCCGATGCGGCCATCGGCGCAGCCAATGCCAATGTTCTTGTTGGAACCGCCAAAGCCGCCCATCGTGTGGCCCTTAAAGTGGGTCAGCACCAGCATGGAATCATAGTTCAGCTGGTGGGAGCCAACGTGCATTTCGGTAAACCACTTGCCGTCCTTTACCGGCAGGGCTGCCACGCCGTCCTCGTCCATAATATCCACTGGGCAGAACGTCCAGCCGTTTATTTTCAGGGTTTCGCGGTGCTGTGCGGTGGTGTAGCGGTCGCCCTCGTAATAGGTATTGGTTTCCACAATGGTGCTGTTGGGGATCTGTTCCATCAGGCTCTTGACCCAGGGACGCGGGATGATGTTGGGGCCGTTCTGCTCGCCGGTGTGCAGCTTAACAGCCACCTTGCCGGTCAGGTTGCCCTGAATGGCAGCATATGCCTTTTTCAGGCCCTCTGCCGAAAGATCACGGGTAAAAAACACAACGGATTCGCCGCCGGTGCGCTCTGCATATGGCTGGTAATACTCACCGCCAATGCCTGCTTTAACTTCACTCATGGAAAAATTCTCCTCGCTTCAGTAGGCAACGCCGTATCATTCCCGCTTTGCACTCAGAATGATACGGGATTGCTTTTATTGTATCGTTTTCTGTATGTTTTTGCAACATTCAATGTTTGAAATTGCATGGTCAATATATTTTCGACATGCTTAATATTCAACATGCTTCGCATATTCGCTCTTCTGCTGGTTTACTTTTTCACATCTTTTGCTCGCCCTTACTTTGTGCTTGCTCAACTCTTAATTCACATTTTTTAGGCACAAACAGCTTTATGCAGTCGGTTCCTTCCAATTTCAACAGCTGGATTTTTCGCTCAACACCACCCGCATAACCGATCAGGCTGCCGCTGGCACCCACCACACGGTGGCACGGGATGATGAGCGAAATGGGGTTATGTCCCACGGCTCCGCCCACCGCCTGGGCGGACAGGCGCGCCATGCCATGCTTTGCCGCAAGCCGGGCGGCCAGCGCGCCGTATGTTGTCGTTTGCCCGTATGGGATTTGCAGCAGCAGTGCCCACACTTCCTGCCGGAAGTCTGACCCGATGGGGTGCAGCGGCGGCATAAAATCCGGCATTTTTCCGCTGAAATACACATCCAGCCAGCGCTTTGCTTCGGTTAAGGGCGGGATTTCGCGCTCCGTGCTCTGCGGGGCCAGGCCCGCCGCATAATACTTTGCGCGGTCAAACCACAAGCCGGTCAGGCCCACTTCATCCGCTGCCAGCAGAATTTCCCCCAAGGGGGACTGATAATGCGCGGTGAACATCATAGCATCTACCCTTTCTGTTATACTTTTGATGTTTTCTCCGTGTGGGAACCAGCGGGTGCTGCCTTTTTGGCCGGGGCTTTCTTTTTGGGGGCATAATCCTTCAACCCCGGCACCGCGCCGCCCGCGGCGGCCCACAGGTAAAGGCTCGCCACGCTGCAATAAGGGCTGAACCGCCTGCGGTACTTTTCAAACAGTTTGCGGTCAATTTTACGGTGATGGTACACCATGCGCAGCCCGCGCTGGATGGCAAGGTCATCATAGCTGAACACATCGGGCCTCTGCATGCAGAAAAGCAAAATCATCTCCGCTGTCCACACGCCAATGCCTTTCAGGGCACTTAACTCCCGGATCACTTCCTCATCCGGCTTGTGCCAGATGCCCTCCAAATCAAACTCACCGTTCTGGATTTTTCGTGCAAAGTCCGTGATGTACTCTGCCTTGCGGCAGCTGATACCAAGCAGCTGTAATTGCTCGTTCCCTGCTTCCAGAATATGCTCGGCATCCACCGTGCCAAGGGCACCCCGCATGCGCTGCCAGATGGTAGCCTGCGCCTTGGTGGAAATCTGCTGCCCCACAATATGGTGCACCACGGCAGAAAACAGGTCTGTATCCACCTCGCGATTCACCCGGCCCACCTGGGCAATCACCGCCCCAAGTTTTTCATCTTTGCCGCTCAGGTATTCCGTTTCTTCCTGCCCGTATTGAAAGTACATGGTCTTTCCTTTCCTGTGTTCTTTTCGTGTTCTGTGTGTTGGTTTCTGCGTTTATCCTGCCATCATTATACCATGCTTTGCGCGGTTTGGGCATCGGCGGCGAAAGCGTATTTTTTTATCTCCACTTTCCCCCGATACAACAGCCAGCCGCCCCACCGTGGAACATTCCCACAGGCAGGGCGGCTGGCTGCTTTTATTTTTGTTTGTTTATGGGTTCAGTGCGCGGTGGATCAACACGCGCAGGTTTTGTATGGGCGTTAGCGCGCCCGGGTGCTTGGAAACATAGCACAGCCCTATCAGCCCACCCGCCGCAGCGGAAAGCAGAGCCAGATCACAGTAATCATCCGGCAGGGCGGGGTTGATCTCCCCTTTTTGCCGCAGGGCTGCCATGGTTCTGTGCAGCACCCCACGCAGGGCTTGCACACACTCGTCCATACCGCGGAGGTTCTCCCGTGCGCCAATACTGGAAGCGATCACCTGATAGGTTCCCATCCGGTTGCCGGAAAGATTCTGCAGGTAGGCCATCACGGCGTCCTCCAGCTCTTGCAGGGTGGTGCATGGCTCCATCAATACGGCAATGCGGGCAATCTCGGTATCAAAGCAGTACAGGGCCATTCCCTGCAGGATCTCATCCTTGGAGGCAAAGTATTCATACACGGTGCCCTTGCCGATTCCGGCTTCGTCCGCGATCTGCTGCACCTTCATGGCGGCGGGGTTTACCCCCTTGGCAATCAGGCGCAAGGCAGCTTCGTACAGGGCGGTTTCGCGTTCTTTGCGGATATCTGGTGTCATTGTGGCGTCCCCTCCCCGTTTTCGGTATCGGGTTTACCGGGCAGCTTTAAGTGGCGGTGCTCGGCGGTATCCGGTGTTTCGGGTTCCGGCTGGTTCTTGCCCTCTGCTGCGCGGCGGGCGGCAAATTCTGCGGCAAACTCGGCCGCATCATCGGGCAGGTCATCCATGCCGTCATCGCCCACATCAATGTTGACCGGCGGCTTGCGGTAGAAGAGGTCATACATCACCGGCACAATAAACAGGGTCATCAGCGTTGCATAGGAAAGGCCGCCCACAATAACAATGGCCATGCCTTTGCCCATCTCGCTGCCGGCATCCTTGCTGAAGATCATCGTTACCATGGCAAGCACGGTGGTCAGGGTCGTCATCAGGATGGGGCGCATACGGGTGCGGCCGGTTGCCACCAGGGCATCGGTGCGCTCCAGCCCGCCAATGCGCAGCTGGTTGGCGTAATCCACAAACACAATGCCGTTGTTGACCACCACGCCCATCAGCACAAGGAAGCCCATGAGCGAAATGACCGAAAGCTGTTCGCCGCCAATCATCAGGCCGATCATGCCGCCGGTAAAGGCCAGCGGAATGGTGAACAGCACAATGAAGGGGGAAAGCAGGCTTTGGAACTGCGCCACCATGACAAAATAGACAAACAACAGTGCCAGGGCCATCATTTTGGCCATCTGCTGGATCATCTCGGTCACCTGGGTGGTTTCACCGGCAATTTCAGCGGTGCAGCCATCTGGCAGGTCCAGTGCTTCCAGCTGGGGGCTCAGATCACGGGAGATCAGGGTGGTGTTGTAGCCTTCGGCGGTATCGCTGGTCACGCTGATCTTGCGGGAGCCGTTTTCGCGCGCAATGGTCGCATAGGCGTTGCCGTTGGTGCGGGAGGCAAACTCGCCCAGGGTATGGGTCTCGTTCACGGTGTTGCCGTCATCATCGGTGGTCGTTGTGATGAACTCCATCGGGAACAGATCGTCCAGGTTCGGGGTATCGGTCTTATCCACAATCGTCACATCATAGGTATCGCGGCCCACTTTCAGGGTGGTTGCGGTGGTATCGGTGCTGAGCTTTGCGGCGATCTGCTGGTACACCTGCGCCACCGTCAGGCCAAGGCGCATGGCTTTGTCCTTATCAATGACGATATGCACCTCCTCGTCGCCGGTTTCCTGCCCGTTGGAGACATTCTCGATGCCGTCCACGCTGTTCAGCAGGTCCATCACCTGCTGGCTGGCGGTGGTCAGGCTGTCCAGGTTCTGGCCGTAGATGTCCACCTCCACGCCGCTGCCGGACAATGCGCTCATATCCATGCTGCTGGCGCTGATGTCCACTTCGCAGTTCAGGTCAGCGGTGTCATCGGCAATCTGCTGCTGGATGGCCTTGCTGTTGCTGGCGCCCTCGTCAGTCAGCAGAACATAATAGGTAAAGCTGGTGTTGTCCGTGGTGCCCTCAGTGCCGGTCATCATCAGCATGCTGCTGGTGCTGTCGCTGCCGCCGGACATGGCGCCCACCGTTTCCACGCCATCAATGTTGGTAATGGCGTCCATCACGGCGTCTGCGGTGGCAAAGGCATCCTCTTTTTCGGTATCCGCAGGCACCGTTACCGTAATCGAAAGCTGGTTGGAGCCCATATCCGGGATGAGCACCACGCCCATGGTGGCAATGCGCCAGACCGATACGGCCAGCAGCACGATCGCCAGTGTGAGCGGGATGGCCTTGCGCTTTAAGCAGAAGCGCAAGAGCTTTTCGTACCCGTTCAGGAAACGGTCGAACCAGGGGTGCTTGATCTCTTTTTGCTTGCGCAGTACGGTGGAACCGGCGCAGGGCACCACGGTAAGGGCCACAATGAGGGATGCCAGCAGGCTGAACGTGATGGTCCATGCCATATCGGAAAGCAGCTCCAGCACCATGCCGGTGGTAAACACCATGGGCAGGAACACGCAGACCGTGGTCAGGGTGGAGGACACGATGGCCCCCGCCACCTGGCGTGCGCCCTGCACCGCAGCACGCGGGGCCGGAATGCCGCGCCCGCGCAGGCGGTAAATATTTTCGATGACAACGACCGAGTTATCCACCAGCATGCCAACGCCCAACCCCAAGCCGGACAGGCTGAGAATGTTCAGGGTAATGCCACTGAAATACATCATGACAATGGCAAACAGCACACTGAGCGGCATGCTGATGGCCACCACCAGCGTGGGGCGGATATCCTTTAAGAACAGAGCCAGCACGATGATGGCCAGCACAGCGCCTTCGATCAGGTTGGACATGACGCTGTTCACAATCAGCTTGATGTAATCGCCCTGATCCATGATGGTGGTCAGGTGCAGGCCGTCGTTTTCTGCCATCAGTTCTTTCATAGCAGCGGTGCTTGCGTTGGAGACAGACGAGGTGGAAGCCGTGGAGCTTTTATAGATTGAAAGCAGCACGGCGCGGTTTTTGCCCACCTTGGCGTAGCTGTCGTCCGCGTTATCGGTCAGCTCAATGTCCGCCACATCGGAAAGCCGCACATCGCCGATGCCGTCAATGCTGCACAGGACCATACTTTTCAGCTCATCCACATTGTCAAACGCATCGCCGACTTTTAAGATGTACTGGTTATCGTCCCCTTCCCCGCCGTCAATGTAACCGGCGGGCATAGAGAAGTTCTGCGCGGCGATCAGCTGCTTTAAGGTGTTCATGTTCAGCAGCTGGTCCAGATTGGCGCTTTTCAGCGCTTCCTCGCGGGCCGATTCATACTCTTCGCGGGCGGAGTCCAACTGGGTCTGGCCCGCTTCCAGCTGGGTGCGGCCGCTGCTGATCTGGAACTCGCCCAAACTGAGCTGGGCTTCGGTGCCGCTGAGCAGCAGCTGCACGGCCATATCGGCCAGTTGGGGGTCTGTCGGGTTGGCAGAAAGGCTTTCCAGCATCGATTGCAGCTTGCCGCGCTGATCGTTCAAATTGGCCAGCATGGCTTCGGCTTTGTCGATCTGGGTGTTCAGGGTGGTAATCGTCTGCTGTAGGGTTTGGCGCAGTTCCTCGGTGCTCTCGTTCAGGCTGGCTTCGGCTTCCTGCCGGGCTTTCAGCAGTACCGTTGCGTTCCGCAAGGCCGTCTGGGTGGTGGAAAGGGTGCTTTCATCACTCTTGTAACCATCCAGGGCTGCGCGCTGGCTGGTGGCAGTGTCCAGCTGGGTCTGTAAAGCCGCCTGTTCAGCTTTTTTGCTTTCGATTTCCGCGCGGATGGCATCCTGCTCTTCCGGGGCGGCGGTATCCAGCTGCTGTTCCAGCTGAACGATCTCGTTATCCTTCTGCTGCACCTGCACGGTCAGCGTCAGGATCTGGGCGTCCAGCGCGGCGCAGGCATCGCTGACGCTCTGCCCGCCGGTCAGGGCGGCAGCTTCGGTCTCAATGGCCTGCTGGGCGCGCTCGATGGAAGCCAGCATCGCGGCCATCTTGGTCAGGTCGCTCTTGGCTTCCTCCAAATTAGCGGGCATGGCATTTGCATCGTACTGGGGGTCATATTTTGCCAGAATCTCTTTGCAGGAAGCAAACAGTGCATCATCGATCGGCAGCGTCACTTCCGGCAGGCTGCTGGGGTCCACTTTCAGCTGGTTCAGCTTGCTCTGGGCAGTGTCCAGCTGGGTTTTCAGCCCCGCAATCTGCTCTTCCAGCTTGGGGATCTCCTCGTTCAGCTGGTCGATGGCATCCCGCAGCTGTTGGGTCAGGCTCTGCTTTTGGGTATTCAGCTGGGCTTTGCCGGAATCCAGCTGGCTCTGGGCACTGTCCAGCTCCGCCAGGCCGTCCTTGATTTTGGCCTCGTTTTCGTCCAGCTGCTTTTTGGCTTCGGCCAGGCGGTCGCTCACCTTGACCAGCAGTTTGTCATTCACCTCGTCAATTTTGTCCTGGTCCAGCGTGATCTGCACTGATTTTTTGACAAGGCCGGTGGTGGAAACGCTGGCCACGCCGTCCACGCGCTCCAGCTGGGGTACGATCGTATCCTCCACATAGTCGGAAAGCTCGTAGATGTCCATCCCCTCATAGTCCACTGCAACATACTGGGTGGCCATCATATCGGGGCTCATCTCCATCAGTGTGGGGGTGCTGGCCATATCGGGCAGACTGTCCGAAAGCTGGTTCACGGCGGTACTGGCCTTGACCATGGCGCTGTCCATGTCGGTGTCGTCCTGGTATTCCAGAATGACAAGGCTGTAGTTTTCGTTGCTCTGGCTGGTCACGTTCTTTACACCATTCAGGGTGGAAAGGCTGTTTTCCAGCGGCTGGGTCACATCGCTTTCCACCTGTTCCGGGCTGGCGCCGGGGTAGGTGGTAATGACCAGCAGGTAGGGCAGGTTCATATTGGGCAGCAGGTCTGTCTGCATGCCGGTCAGGCTTACAAATCCCAGCACCACCACCAATATGACCGCCACAAGTACGGTAAATGGCTTTTTAACACTGTATTTTGGCATTTGTTTGTTCCCTTTGCCCGCACTTTGGGCGGGCCTATGTTGGCGGATGTGACCGACCGGCCGGGTTCAGGCTGCCCCAAAAGGAAGGAGCGCCGAAGCGCAGCGCAGCCGCCGTGTGGCACCCCTTTTTAGGGGGGAAACGGAGCTTTTTTAGCACACTTGACCGACCGGTCGGTCGGTTTTTCGCTGTTATTATAGCACCGCGGAAAATCATTGTAAAGAGGAGCTAAAGATTCCGTCCGTGCGGTACAGTTTGCCGTAAAAGCGACAAAAATCGCCGCCAGCCTTGCTTTTTCGGCCCCAATCATGTAAACTGTTCATCATAAGTTTACAGTTATACGGTGCAGCTGAAAAAACGAACATTCAGTCGGTTTCCTTGTTTTCCGCTGCACCCTGGGTAAGGAAGGGCGTTTTGCATGGGGATCGTTGTCATCGGCGCAATTTTTGTTGATATCAAGGGGTACCCCCTTGCCACCTATATTCCGGGCGGGCGCAACGCCGGGCGGGTAGAACAGGTACACGGCGGTGTGTGCCGCAATGTGGCGGAGGATATCGCCAACGTGGAGCTGCGCCCCACCTTTGTAAGCCTGGTGGATGACACTGGCACAGGGCAGGATGTTATTGATAAACTGGCGCGCCACAAGGTGAACACCCGCTATATCCAGCGCGTGCCGGACGGCATGGGCACCTGGCTGGCTGTGTTCAATAATGAGGGCGATGTGGTGGCCGCCATCTCCAAGCGGCCGGACACCAATCCCCTGACCGACCTGCTGGCCGAAAAAGGCGATGAAATTTTTAAGGACTGCGATGGCATTGCCATTGAACTGGATCTGGAAAAAGACACTGTAAAGCAGGTCTTGTATTTTGCACAGAAATACCACAAAAAGGTATATGCCGCGGTTTCCAACATGAGCATTGCCATGGAGCGGCGTGACTTTTTGCAGCAAATCGACTGTTTTGTCTGCAACCAGCAGGAAGCGGGGATCCTCTTTTCTGACGAATACGACCATATGGGGCCGGAGGAAATGTGCCGCACACTGGCCGCTAATGTAGGCAGCGCCCGCATCCCCTGCATGGTTGTTACCATGGGGGACAAAGGCGCGGTGTACGCCTGCGCGGATGGCGAAAGTGGCATTGTACCCGCCAAAAAGGTAAACGTGATCGATACCACCGGCGCAGGCGATGCGTTCTTTGCCGGTACAGTCATTGGCCGCGCTTATGGCAAAACGATGGCGGAAGCCTGCGGCATTGGCAGCCGGCTGGCGGCTTCGGTCATCTGCACCGCCGAAAATGTCTGCCCGCGGTTCCGCCCGCAGGAGTTCGGGCTGGATGTTCCGGTTGTGGATTGAGCGCCGTTTCAGCAGGCCGGTCACAGCCGCCGGAACAGTGCGCATAGGCCGTTCGGAGGCACTCTGTGGTGCTGCCGCTATCATATATGTAACTGATGAAGCATTCTTCCCTGCCCCGCCGGATTCTTCTGGTGTTGGCTGGGACCCTGGCCTTGCCGGCATTGGCGGTGGGGCAGTATCTCCATGATTATTGCCACTCCGATTGAGGCATCGGACCAGAGCGAAAGCCGTTTCTTCTCCCACTATGATCCCAAAACCGTTGAGTGGTTCATGTCGATCCTTTGATGAATCTCTTTGCATGACAGCATAATGCAAAGGCAATACCGCATAATTCTAAGTGCCGATACGGCGAGCGAGGTGCGGCAGA
>OGKW01000255.1_pt1 | contig 53686 bp, 47 predicted proteins | sample 1572601 | NCBI WGS metagenome assembly OGKW01 (sample SAMEA2581875, study PRJEB24529) | metagenome | biome: Human gut stool | place: China | collected 2011
GAGCATTTGGCTCTTTTTAATTATATCGAATTTACACCATTATACAGACTTTATCTTAAAATACAATAATCAAACTTCTCTGCTAAACCAAAATCCAATAATTCTATTATATCTGCATATTTTTGAAATTCTTTACGTTTTTTAGCATCTTGCCCTTTATACTTCTCCCTTTTCCAAGCAATATATTGTAAAAACTCATTTTTCACTTCACTTGCTTTCTCACAACTTTCTGCTTTAGCATTTGGAAAAGTAAAATTAAATACAGATTCAAAGCTTGTACAACATATCATATATTTTTCTGCTGATATAATTTTATCTTCTCTTTCGCTCCTAGGAATAAATAATAAATTCAAATCTTCTTTATTTACAATTTTCAACAGCTCATTTATATGATTAAACACAAAATTATATCCAATTATTCTATCTATATTCGTAATATTATTTTTTCTTTTTTCATTTAAATATAAATATCCGATCTTTCCAATACTATTTTCTTCATTTATTTTTCCAAATTCAATTTGCCCCAAACTTATATCTTTACGAAAATTAAGAAATACCATCAAATTATAAATCCACATATATACTTCTCTAAAATCCTCTATATCTACTGGTTCATTAAATACTAATTGAAATATAGATTTAGGTTTTCCTAGATTATAATCTATTTGCATATATACTGGTTCTACCGGCAAAGTAACGCTTAACATCAACTTTGCTTTTTTCCCAGCCACTTCAACTTCAATTTCTTTACTAGTCTTATCAAATGTTTTTAATTTCAATGCTGCTTCACCTGTATTATAATCATACTGAGTATTTTTTTTGTCAATAATATGATTTGGTCGATAAAAATAATCTATTATTCCACTCTTAAAAGTAATCACATCAAATTTTCTCTCATTATTGCTAAAGCATACATATCCAGCGGGCTTTGCAATATAGCCTGACAAATACACTTTTAAATGGCAATTCAAAAAGAATACTTTATCAAACCCAATAGTATTTCCCTCCAGTACATCATAATTCATATTCATATTCTTAAAGCAATCATATGGTTTTATTGACTCTTCATCCTTTGGAACTAACTGTAACAAATCTCCGTCGTATGTAAATATGTATGATTTATCCATACCTATTATATAGCCACTTTGCACTTTACGCTCAACCATTACTTCACTCCTCATCTCTTTCACTTAAAGATATTTTTGTTCCAAGGCAAAATTTTTCTTAATTGTATCATAATTTTCTAATTCTAAAACAATATTGTCATATTTATACATATATTTTATATCATAACTAAATCAAGATAAAATGGTAAACTCAAAATAAAATTTTTCCAATTTATATTTCAAATTTACATGTCTGTCAAAAATCATTACTATTGACTTTCTTTTAAATATTCAATAAAACTCGATACACTCACATTGGGTGGAAAACTATTTATTTCCTTAAAGCTAGTCGATTTTATTTAATAACATTTCGGGGCATGAAAAGCTTTCGCTTTCCATGCCCCGAAACTCGTGTTATGGTCAGAAATTGGATTATTTCTCTTCCGCAATAGCAGCCTGTGCTGCTGCAAGTCTTGCAATAGGTACTCTGAATGGTGAGCAGCTCACATAATCAAGACCAATCTTGTGGCAGAATGCAACTGATGAAGGATCTCCACCATGCTCTCCACAGATACCTATGTGAAGTTCCGGATTAACCGGTCTTCCAAGCTTTATTGTCATCTTCATAAGCTTACCTACACCATTCTGGTCAAGCTTTGCAAATGGATCATTCTCAAATATCTTAGATTCATAGTATGCATTAAGGAACTTACCTGCGTCATCTCTTGAAAATCCGAATGTCATCTGTGTAAGATCGTTAGTACCAAAGCAGAAGAAATCAGCTTCCTTAGCAATCTCATCAGCAGTAAGTGCAGCTCTTGGAATCTCAATCATAGTACCAACCTCATATTCAAGGTCGATTCCTGCTGCCTTAATCTCTTCATCTGCTGTCTCAACAACAGTCTTCTTTACATACTTTAATTCCTTAACCTCACAGATAAGCGGAATCATAATCTCAGGCTTAACATTCCAGTCTGGATGTGCCTTCTTAACATTGATTGCAGCTCTTATAACAGCTCTTGTCTGCATCTTGGCAATCTCTGGATATGTTACTGCAAGACGGCATCCTCTGTGTCCCATCATTGGATTGAACTCATGAAGACCCGTAATAATATTCTTAATAGTCTCTACTGACTTGCCCTGTGATTCAGCTAACTTCTTAATATCCTCTTCCTCTGTAGGAACGAATTCATGAAGAGGTGGATCAAGGAATCTGATAGTTACCGGATTACCTTCAAGTGCCTCATAAAGTGCTTCGAAATCTCCCTGCTGATATGGCAGAATCTTATCCAGTGCTGCTTCTCTTTCTTCTACAGTATCAGAACATATCATCTCTCTGAATGCTGCAATTCTGTCCTCTTCAAAGAACATATGCTCAGTACGGCAAAGTCCGATACCTTCTGCTCCAAGTTCTCTTGCCTTCTTGGCATCCTTAGGAGTATCTGCATTAGTACGAACCTTTAACTTTCTGTACTTATCAGCCCACTCCATAACTCTTCCAAACTCTCCTGCAATCTTGGCATCAACCGTAGGAATCTGCCCATCATATATGTTGCCTGTTGTACCATCAATAGATATATAATCTCCTTCATGGTATTCCTTGCCTGCAAGTGTGAACTTCTTATTAGCTTCATCCATTGCAATATCACCACAGCCAGATACACAGCAGGTTCCCATACCTCTTGCAACAACCGCTGCATGGCTTGTCATACCTCCTCTTACAGTAAGAATACCCTGTGAAGCCTTCATACCTGTAATATCTTCTGGCGATGTCTCAAGTCTTACAAGAACAACCTTCTCTCCTCTTGCATTCCACTCTTCTGCGTCTTCTGCTGAGAAAACAATCTTACCACATGCAGCGCCAGGAGATGCTCCAAGACCTCTTCCTGCTGGAGTTGCAGCCTTAAGTGCAGCTGCATCAAACTGAGGATGAAGAAGTGTATCAAGATTACGAGGATCAATCATTGCAACTGCTTCCTTCTCTGTTCTCATCCCCTCATCTACAAGGTCGCATGCAATCTTTAATGCTGCCTGTGCTGTTCTCTTACCATTACGTGTCTGTAACATGAACAGCTTGCCATGCTCTACTGTAAATTCCATATCCTGCATATCTCTGTAATGTTCTTCCAGAGTTGCACACACATCCTTAAACTGCTCAAATGCTTCCGGGAACTTCTCACTCATTTCCTGAATATGCATTGGAGTTCTTACTCCGGCAACAACATCTTCACCCTGTGCGTTAGTAAGGAACTCTCCAAAAAGTCCTTTAGCACCAGTTGCAGGATCTCTTGTAAATGCAACACCAGTTCCACAGTCATCCCCCATATTACCAAATGCCATAGACTGTACATTAACTGCTGTTCCCCAAGAATAAGGAATATCATTATCTCTTCTGTATACATTAGCTCTTGGGTTGTCCCATGAACGGAATACAGCTTTTATAGCTCCGTATAACTGTTCCTTAGGATCATCTGGGAAATCCTTGCCAATCTTAGACTTATATTCAGCCTTAAACTGTGTTGCAAGCTCCTTAAGATCATCCGCTGTAAGCTCTACATCAAGCTTAACCCCTCTCTCATCCTTCATCTTGTCAATAAGCTCTTCGAAATATTTCTTACCAACTTCCATAACTACATCTGAATACATCTGGATAAATCTTCTATAACAATCCCATGCCCATCTTGGATTGCCGGATTTCTGTGCAATTACATTAACAACATCCTCATTAAGTCCAAGATTAAGAATAGTATCCATCATACCCGGCATAGAAGCTCTCGCTCCAGAACGAACAGAAACTAAAAGTGGATTCTCCATATCTCCAAACTTCTTGCCTGTAATCTGTTCCATCTTCTCGATATGTTCGTTAATCTGTCCCATGATCTCATCATTGATCTCTCTACCATCCTCGTAATACTGGGTACAAGCTTCCGTGGTAATAGTAAACCCCTGTGGAACCGGAAGACCAATATTAGTCATCTCTGCCAGATTCGCACCTTTACCACCAAGAAGCTCACGCATATCTGCGTTACCCTCTGTAAACAAATACACCCATTTCTTTCCCATAACAAAACCTCCATAATTTGATATTCAGTTATTTAAGTAGTATATTTCTTAGCTTGTTAAAATTATAACATAGTAATCGTTTTCGTGCAACCATAAATGTATTTATTTTAATACAATTTTATATACAAGCCTTACATTTACAGAATATGCTTAATATGGGAAAATATTCATGCTGTACTAAATAGTACAACAATAGAACCATCACTGAAAACACAATATAAGGAGGATTTTTCTATGCCTAAAGACCCTGTTATGCTTTTAAGCTTTGTCAATACACAACTTCGAGACAATTACAATACATTAGAGGAACTGTGCAAATCTTATATGATTTCTGAGGAAGAAATAACCAATAAGTTAAAATCAATTAATTATGAATATAATACTGAAAAGAACCAGTTTATCTAGTTCTGTATAAATATGTCTTAATCTGATTATTGATTCGTTGTTCATGATACCTATAGGTAGTCGCATTATCACTTGATTTATAGGACATATCCAGGCAGAATCCTTATTCAACCTTCACTTTTTCTTCCAATCTGCCTATAGATAAACTTCCTCGTGCCTGCCTGATAGGTATATTCCTGCAATTTCATGTATTTCTGCCTGAAATTTGCCTATATAGATTGATTATTTATTGTTCTTATAGGAACACGCAGAAGTAAGTTCCTGAACAGAAGCAGGCTTCTCCAAAAAAAGAAAAGCAATGCCAGTATCCACTCTTCCTAACATTGCTTTATCTTTATATATTATATTGTTATTCTGTCTTTCTTATCAGCTATCATTCCATATCCGGACACTTGTATCCCGCATTAATCATATTAGCTCGCAGCTTTTCTACACTTATCCCAAGCTTTTGCGCGCCCTTTTCCATACTTATGCTCTTATCTTCTACCAGTGAATATATCATCTGATTGCCTCCAAGACTAATCCCCTCTTTAATCCCTTTCTGAAGGCCCTGTTTTATTCCCTCTTTAATTCCTTTCTCAATCCCCCTGTCTTCAAGCCTCTGCGCTACATCACACATATTGCTCACCCCTTCCTTATCTGACAATATCTCTTCATATCTACTATCCCCTGTCATAACCGATAAAAACTTTAGTATCTCATCCACATGCTTAATTGTTGTCTTATCATCTGGTATGTAATCTTTGTTCTTTCTCTTGTTCACAAAGAAATTAGCTACTATTTTATAATCACTTGTAAACTTTGCTATCTGTTCATCTGTCAGCCACGCTATCTCAAATACATTTGCTTTAGTATCATTAACATACTTATCCAGATTATCCGGAACTTTAATCAGAGACTTAAGATTCTTTGGTGCCGTCCATTTTCTGTCTGTACCATAATACAGCACCATCGTTATTACCGGCACTATTGTTTTCTTATCACATTGTCCTCTGTATGAAGCACCTTCATATCCTGATATTCTTGCCGGCATTCTTTTCTCAACCTTTGTCTGATTCTCTATGCCATACAAGACTATGTCTGTACATCCTCTTTTCCAATACTTAGCAATATCGCGTTCCTGTCCATGAACTTTTCCATCTTCAGCCTTATACTGTGAATGAACTGTCGTATTAACAAGTTCATTCTCTTCGACCTCCGACTTTCCATCAAATAACAGTCCATTAACAATATCTGCAAATATATCATTATTATCTTCTAGTACCTTTTGTGTTATATCTTTCTCTTTCATTCACATACATGCAGTCTGTCATGAATCTTTAACCATAAATCATTCTTAATATACAATTAATATAAGTTTTTGTCAATACCGTAATTGCGGTATATTACACATTATATTACCTGATACCTATAGGTAGTCGCATTATTGCTTGACTTATAGGACATATCCGGGCAGAACCATTATTCAGCCTTCACTTTTCCTCCCAATCTGCCTATAAATAAGCTTCCTCGTGCCTGCCTGATAGGTATATTCCTACAATTTCATGTGATTCTGCCTGTATTTTACCTATATAGCTTAATTATATTTTGTTCTTATAGGAACACATAGAAGTATGTCCCTGAACAGAAGCTGGCTTCTCCAAAAAAGAAAAGCAACGCCAGTATCCACTCTTACCAGCATTGCTTTATCTTTATATATTATATTGTTATTCTGTCTTTCTTATCAGCTATCATTCCATATCCGGACACTTGTATCCCGCATTAATCATATTAGCTCGCAGCTTTTCTACACTTATCCCAAGCTTTTGCGCGCCCTTTTCCATACTTATGCTCTTATCTTCTACCAGTGAATATATCATCTGATTGCCTCCAAGACTAATCCCCTCTTTAATCCCTTTCTGAAGGCCCTGTTTTATTCCCTCTTTAATTCCTTTCTCAATCCCCCTGTCTTCAAGCCTCTGCGCTACATCACACATATTGCTCACCCCTTCCTTATCTGACAATATCTCTTCATATCTACTATCCCCTGTCATAACCGATAAAAACTTTAGTATCTCATCCACATGCTTAATTGTTGTCTTATCATCTGGTATGTAATCTTTGTTCTTTCTCTTGTTCACAAAGAAATTAGCTACTATTTTATAATCACTTGTAAACTTTGCTATCTGTTCATCTGTCAGCCACGCTATCTCAAATACATTTGCTTTAGTATCATTAACATACTTATCCAGATTATCCGGAACTTTAATCAGAGACTTAAGATTCTTTGGTGCCGTCCATTTTCTGTCTGTACCATAATACAGCACCATCGTTATTACCGGCACTATTGTTTTCTTATCACATTGTCCTCTGTATGAAGCACCTTCATATCCTGATATTCTTGCCGGCATTCTTTTCTCAACCTTTGTCTGATTCTCTATGCCATACAGGACTATGTCTGTACCTCCTCTTTTCCAATACTTAGCAATATCGCGTTCCTGTTCATGAACTTTTCCATCTTCAGCCTTATATTGTGAATGAACTGTCGTATTAACAAGTTCATTCTCTTCAACCTCTGACTCCCCATCAAATAACAGTACATTAACAATATCCGCAAATATATCATTATTATCTTCCAGTACCTTTTGTGTTATATCTTTCTCTTTCATTCACATACAAGCAGTCTGTCATGAATCTTTAACCATAAATCATTTTCAATATACAATTAATATAAGCTTTTGTCAATACCGCAATTGCGGTATATTACATATTTTATTACCTGATACCTATATGTAGTCGCATTATTGCTTGACTTATAGGACATATCCGGGCAGAATCCTTATTTGCCCCTCACTTTTCCTCCCAATCTGCCTATAGATAAGCTTCCTCGTGCCTGCCTGATAGGTAATTTCCGGCACTTTCATGTAATTCTGCCTAAAATTTGCCTATATAGATTGATTATTTATTGTTCTTATAGGAAATCCCAATAATAATAATTGCATGATTAACAGTCCCCAATAAAGAAAAAACAATGCCAGCACATCACCAGCATTGTCATCTCTTCAATCACTATTCCCCAGACTTTCTTAAAGCCTCCATATATCTTTCCAGCTTTAGTCTTGCGTCATCACTAAGCTCCTGATAAGTTTCTATCAATGTGTATTCTTTAGAATCTTTATCAACATATGCATAATCCATATACTTTCTTGAATTATTCATATCTTCTGTGCCAGTCAGCAGCTCATATGGAGAAATATCGAGTGCTTTGCATATTACCATTATCTTATCTGCTGACGGATTATTCTTCTTTATCTTCCAATCACTTACTGTACTCTGAGAAATTCCTGTTCTGCTGACAAACTCTGCCTGCGACATTCCTTTTTCTTCAAGATACTTATATATTCTCTCACCTATCTGCATATTCCACCATTAATAAAACTGATTAACTCTCTTAGTAACATAATTGACGTCCTGTGCATATCCAATTGCATTATCAGAATCAATCACTCCCTTATTATACAGATCAAGAAGTGCATCGTCCATTGATATCATGCCCTCTTTTCTTGCTGTCTGTAAAACACTGGATATCTGATATGTCTTGGCTTCACGGATAAGATTCTTAATTGGAATCGTTCCATGCATAACTTCAAATGCAGCAACTCTTCCACTTCTGTCTGCTGTTGGTATCAGCTGCTGTGAAATAACTGCTTCAAGAACAACAGCAAGCTGAATTCTTATCTGCTGCTGCTGGTGCGGTGGAAACACATCAATAATACGGTCAATTGTTGCCGCCGCTCCAATTGTATGAAGTGTAGAGAACACGAGGTGACCTGTTTCTGCTGCTGTTATAGCAGTAGATATAGTTTCCAGATCTCTCATCTCTCCTACAAGAATTATATCAGGATCTTCTCGCAGTGCTGCACGGAGTGCATCAGCATATGAATGCGTATCAAGACCGATTTCTCTCTGATTAATCATTGCTTTTCTATGCGAATGAAGATACTCAATCGGGTCTTCAAGTGTTATTACATGAGCATTACGTTCATCATTAATTCTGTCTATAAGAGAAGCAAGTGTTGTAGATTTACCAGAACCTGTTGGACCTGTTACCAGAACCAGTCCTCTTTTCTTGGCATACAAGTCAACAACAGACTTTGGAACGCCAAGACTTTCCGGCTTAGGAATCTCTGTTCCTACAATACGCATGGCACATGCTACAGAACCTCTCTGTCTGAATACATTAACTCTGTATCGTCCAATATTAGGAACAGAGAATGAAAAATCAAGTTCTCCTCTGTCTTTAAACATTGCCTGCTGCCTGTCATCCATAATATCAAGAATAAGCTTTTCACAGTCATCTGGTGAAAGCTTAGGATAATCAAGATCCACAAGTTCACCATTAATTCTGACTCTTGGTGGAAGTCCTACAGTGACATGCACATCACTTGCCTTCTTTTCTTTAGCTATCGAAAGTAATTGCTCTACAGTAAACATTATTAAGCCCCCATATATCTATAATTGTATATCTGGCAGATTCTTAGTCAATCTGCTCAAGTTCAATTTCTTCTACTCCGGAAGAAACTGATATTCCAGAAGAAGCTGATGTATCTGCTGCCTTAGGTCTTGAATCATCTTCTTCAGCTTCATAAGTTGCTTTAACCATCTCAGCTATAGTTGTGACACCATCTTTAACCGCATTAACCGCAGCCATCTTAAGCGTATTCATACCCTCACTTATAGCCTGTTTTTTAATCTCTTCTGCTTCTGCATGCCTTGATATAAGTCTCTTTATAGACGGTGTTATCTTCATAATCTCATATATACCAAGTCGTCCATAGTATCCTGTTCCATTACATAACTTACATCCGCATGGTTCATATATTGTAAATGGCTCGTCAGGATTAACTCCAAGCATCTCCTTCTCAGCTGCACTTGCCTCTTTTGGCATCTTACAGTCACACAGCTTTCTTACAAGACGCTGTGCGATAATACCAACAAGTGAATCGGCTATGAGGTATGACTCAATTCCCATATCTTCAAGACGGGCAACAGAACTTGCCGTACTATTAGTATGCAGTGTACTTACAACAAGATGGCCTGTAATAGATGCTCTAACCGCAATCTCAGCAGTCTCACCATCTCGGATCTCACCAATCATAATGATATCCGGATCCTGTCGTAAGATTGATCTTAATGCAGTTGCAAATGTAAGATTTGCTTTATTATTAACCTGAACCTGATTAATACCATCAATATTAGCCTCAACTGGGTCTTCAACAGTAATAATATTAACATCTTCTGTATTAAGTTCACTTAATGCAGTATAAAGAGTTGTAGATTTACCAGATCCTGTAGGTCCTGTTACAAGAATAATTCCATGTGGATTCTTTAATATATCATCAAATACCTTAAGATCAGCCGGTGTAAGTCCAAGTTTTGATTTATCAATGTTAAATCCTTCCTTGGACGCAATTCTCATAACGCATTTCTCGCCATATACTGTAGGAAGATTAGATACTCGGATATCGTACTCTCTTCCATCTACGTTAATGGTAATACGTCCATCCTGTGGTTTTCTCTTCTCAGAAATATCCATTCCTGACATAATCTTGATACGGGTTGTAATAGCACCAAGAAGTGTATTATCGTACTGGATAATTTCACGAAGATTACCATCTATTCTGTATCTTACACGGATATCTCTTTCCATCGGCTCAATATGTATATCAGAAGCTCTCTGTCTTACAGCCTGCTCAATTACACTATTGATAAGCTGAACAATAGGCGCATTCTCAATCTCTTCTCTTCTCGCCTTGTCTTCTTTAGTTTCTTCTCTTACAGTCTCGCCCTGCTCTTTCTTATACAGATCCACAATACTCTGTGCCTGTTTCTGTCCAAACGCCTTATCTAAAAATGCATTAATATCAGTTGCATTAGCAAGAACCGGAACAACCTGTTTACCAGTTACAATATTAATGTCATCCATGGCAAGAATATTAGTAGGATCAGCCATGGCAACCCTGATTGCTCCAGGATTATCAGGTGCATCACCTAATGGTACGAGAGTGTACTTTCTCATAATATTCTCATCTAACATAGACAGAACATCATCACTTATCTCCGTCTCTCGCATATCAACAAAATCAATCCCCAGACTGTCGCAAAGTGCCTCATTAATATCTTTCTGGGTAGCATATCCCAATGCTATAACCATCTCACCGAGCATCTTCCCCTGCTCTCTCTGTCTTGAAAGTGCAGTCTGTAACTGGTTCTCATCTATAATTCCCTTTTTAACAAGAACATCACCCAATCTAACTTTTTTTCTGTAATTCACCTTCAACCTCTTTCCGCAGGCAGTCTCCACTCCTGCTATTGCGCATTTATAGTAAGATTATATCACATCAACATACAATATACAAACAGCTATTTAACCTCTTTTATAGTATAGTTGTCACTTTTACTGCCAATACATTCACTGTAAAGTGAATCGTAATCTGTACTGCAGACATACCTCTTTTCTTCATTATCATGGTTCATATCAAATGTTCCATCTGCATTTATATAAGCATTGCTATATGAAAATGCAAAATAAACCGTTTTGCTGTCTTCAGAGTCAGATATTGTCGCTGAAGCAGTTATATATATGTAATTATTAGTCTCTCCAGCATTTCCTTTTTTCTGTAAATAATATATTCCAGTAATCTTTGCATCACTGCATGTTTCCTCATTAACATGATACAGATAGGCAGTATCCTTTGTTGCTTTATATAACATATGAAATGTGTTATCTGCCGTTTCTTTATTAATTGTCTCAAGAACTTCTTTGCTAACCTGTTCTATAACCTTTTTATCAATCAGCGATACATCATCAACATATTCCGGAAGCTTGTCTGCATTATAAGAAGTTTCTATATTATGTACAAGAAATCCGTGTCTTGCAATATCTTCATAAGAAGTATTGCATGTTATCTTCACTGAATCCCCAAGACTTATATTGTCTTTTTTATCAGGAGTAAATGTAAGTCCTGACAGATACTCATCTTCCCAGTTATTAGTGATAACAATGCCAGCCTGCGGACTTACACCGGTAAATGTAACATCAACCTTATCAAACAATTCCACAGATGTTCCTTTTGATATTCCTGATGCTTTTATCTTCTTATTGCCGCCTCCCATGCTGACTCCTGCCGCATCCTCATATTTTTTATCAACCTCAAGCCTTACTTTATAAGTATCACCATTGGCAATATCTTCTTCATCTGTACTTGTTTCTATAGAAGCAATCAGCATTTTAACATTGTATGATTTATCTGAATCGGTACTTTTACCCATAAGCTCCTTATACAACTTATCCTTATTAAGAGTAAACACTGGTTTTGCATATCCGTTAGCACCTTCATAACTTATAGTTATATAATCCCACACATCAAACTGCTGTGAATGGATAAAAAGTGCAACAGCAATTACCGCTATCACTCCAGCCGCTGCAATAATCAGTCCTACGCGGCGTTTCTTAATTGTCCGTCCCATAAACTGGAACTCCTTCTTAATCTCCTTTTCAATTGCTTCACCCTTATGTGAAAATTCTTTTAACTCCATATCATACTCCTACTGGTCTTGTCGCCTCTCTTAACATATTCTTTTCTTCTCCATCAAAATACGACTCAAGTGTCTTATATACTCTTTCCTGATACTTATTGAGCCGCTCAATATCCACAGCATCAAGATAATTTACATCAATAAGTTCTAAATCTATCGGAACAACTGTAAGCATGTCAAACTTTAAAAATGTACCATATTCATTGTCGAAATCTTTCAGACATACAATCTCATTTTCAATTCTTATACCGAACCTGCCCTCAATGTATACCCCCGGCTCATCAGATGTAACCATGCCCTCTTCAATAACTGCAAGATCATTCTTGCCCGGATTGTGCTTCCATCGAAATCCATTAGGACTCTCATGCACATTTAAAAGGTATCCTATTCCATGTCCTGTTCCGCAGCGGTAGTCCATTCCGACATTCCACAGAGGTGCTCTGGCAAGAATATCAAGACTGAAACCGTTACAGCCTTTCAGAAATTTTGCATTTGCCAGGCTTAACATGCCTTTAAGTGTAAGTGTGTAATACATCTTCATCTCATCAGTCACAGGTCCAAGTGCTATTGTTCTTGTTATATCAGTTGTTCCACGCATATACTGTCCGCCAGAATCCACAAGCAGCATGCCTTCCGGCTTTAAGACAGCCGCATTGGTTTCATCTGCATGGTAATGCATCATTGCAGCATTTTCATTATATGCACTGATTGTGTCAAAGCTTAGTTCTATGTAATCTTTTATATTGCTTCTTAAATTATCAAGATATGCCGCTGCATCTGCCTCTGTTATATTACCTGATGCAACATTTTTCTTAAGCCAGAATATGAATTTTGTTACAGCCACGCCATCGTCAACATGTATGCTGTATAGATTCCTTATCTCTGTCTCATTCTTTATTGCCTTAAAAAGCATTGCTGGATTGTCAGACAGTACTGCTTCCACATCTCTTCCAGACTGTATAAGCTGATATATACGCATATTCACACGTCTCTTATCAATAAGCACTTTTCCATTCATTCTGGCAATGTCTTCATATATGCTGTCATATGGCAGCACCTCTACACATGCCTCTCCGAATTTTGCCAGTGTCTTATCATCAAACCTGTCCTTATCAGTATATATGTATGCTTCATCCTTAGTTATCACTGAATACGCCATAATAACAGGGTTGCACTCAACATCGCATCCCCTTATATTGAATGTCCAGCATATGTCGTCAAGCGTTGCCATAATATGTATATCAGCATTTTTATTATCCATGTACTTTCTTATTCTTGAAAGCTTGCTTATTATGCTTTCTCCTGAGTACTCTTCATCAAGATAAAATGCTTTGCTGTGTGGAAACGCTGCCCTGTCCTCATATATATTCTCAATCGCATCAAAATCATACAAACAACCTGCTCCTGCTTTTTTACATATATCAGACAGCTCAATTCCTTCTTCAGCCGGCATGGTTCTTCCATCAAATCCCATGCTCATTCCATCTTTAACTATACTCTCACAGTACTGTGCCACATTCATAACACCCGGAGCGCCGACCTTCATCAGTGAAAAGCCTGTCCCTTCAATCTGCTTTTCAGCCTGCACGAAATATCTTCCGTCAGTGAAAAGCCTTGCATCATCCTGTGTTATAACAGCCGTTCCGGCAGAGCCTGTGAATCCGGTAATGAATTCTCTTTCCTTAAAATAATCTCCTGCATACTCTGATATATGGTAATCACCTGTTACTACTACATATATATCAACGCCTTCTGATTTCATGATATCCCTTACCTTAGATAATCTGCCCGCTATTACCTTTGCATCTGTAATCTGCATTACATGTCCTCCTGACTATATTATCATATAAGTTTCCGCTCAATAAGCACTTCTCTTAATTTGCCAAGTGCCTTTTTCTCTATTCTGCTCACATAGCTTCTGCTTATTCCAAGCCTGTCAGCAAGTTCATTCTGTGTGCATTCTTTTGCACCAAAAAGTCCATACCTGTATTTTAATATCTCTATCTCTCTTGGTGCAAGTACCTTTTCTATATTACCATATATACACTTAATCTGCTCATAAAACATATAATCTTCCACAGCATCCGGCTGTTTCTTCTCCGAATCTTCTCCTATAATATCCTTAAGGCTTATCTCATTTCCCTCTTTGTCCTTTCCTATAGGCTCATTAAGAGACACTTCCCGTTCCTTCTTTTTATCCTGACGGAAAAGCATAAGAATCTCGTTGTCTATACATTTGGCAGCATATGTTGAGAATCTCACATTTCTTTCTATGTCAAATGAATCAACAGCCTTAATAAGTCCTATTGTTCCCACTGAAATAAGGTCTTCATTAATATAATCACGTTCAGTAGAGGTATATTTTTTGACTATATGTGCAACAAGACGCATGTTCTTTTCTATAAGAGCATTTCTGGCCACACTATCGCCTTCGCGTAATTTTATCAGCAATTCTTTCTCTTCCTGTGCCGATAATGGTTTTTCAAACGTTTTCAAAAAGGCACCCCTACACATTTTTATATATCATATGTGTAAAGGTGCCTTTAATTGCCTATCCAACTGTCTCTTTAATTTAACTGTTTACTTCTGTTTCTTCTTCCTGGCGTCTTAAGATATCATACTTATCAAGCTGGATTCCTAAATCAATATAGAGATTCTGCTTAGGATGTGGACAGCTCTCCATATCCTTACCATTCTCATCAACAATACGTTTAACTGTAACTTCTATATTCTGTCCGTCCGGCTTCATTACTTCAATTGTCTCGCCAACTGAGAACTTGTTTCGCTGCTCAATATGGTAAAGTCCCTGCTCGTTAACATCTCCTACGATACCAAGATATGTGTATTCCCTGATATATGTGTTACTGTCATATATCTGTGTGTTCTCGTCTGGCTTTCCAAAGAAGAAACCTGTTGTATACTGTCTGTAAGTACATTTGCTTATCTCACTCTTATAGAATGGGATTCTAGCCTTGTACTTTTCAGGATCTTCTATAAAATCATCAATAGCAAGTCTGTATGTTCTCGCAACAGTTGCAACATACAGAGCTGTCTTCATACGTCCTTCAATCTTAAATGAGTCAATGCCTGAACTTACCATCTCTGGAATATGCTCTATCATGCATAAATCCTTAGAGTTAAATATATATGTTCCTCTCTCATTCTCATATACAGGCATGTACTGTCCCGGTCTGTTCTCCTCAACAACAGCATATTTCCAGCGGCATGGATGTGTACATGCTCCCCTGTTAGCGTCTCTTCCTGCAAGGAAGCTTGATAACAGGCATCTGCCTGAATAAGATATACACATCGCTCCATGCATGAATGTCTCAATCTCCATCTCATCAGGAATATGCTCTCTTATCTCCTTAATCTCCTCAAGAGATAATTCTCTTGCTGAAACCACTCTCTTAGCACCCTGATTCCACCAGAAATTATATGTCATGTAATTAGTATTATTAGCCTGCGTGCTTATATGTATATCAATATCCGGAAGTACTTCCTTTGCTATTGTAAACATTCCCGGATCCGATATAATGAGTGCGTCAGGTCCTACTTCCTTAAGTTCCTCAAAGTAAGCTCTTGCGCCCTCAAGGTCATAGTTATGTGCCAGAATATTAGCTGTAACGTATACCTTGACATTTCTTTCATGGGCAAACTTAACGCCCTCTTTCATATCTTCTATTGAAAAATTCTTAGCCTTAGCTCTTAATCCAAATGCTTCACCACCGATATATACGGCATCTGCACCGAATATTACTGCTATCTTTAAAACTTCAAGACTGCTTGCTGGTATAAGAAGTTCTGTTTCTCTGCCATTATACATATGTCCTGCCATATTATTCTCCTTTACTGTTTCACACTGAGTGTAATTCCATCGCCGATAGGAACAATAGATGTCACAAAATCCTTTGTATGAGTAAGCTCATACACATATTCCCTTATCCTTGTATGAATTGTTCTGTTTCTTCTCGTAACTGCATAGCGGGATTCCACTATTTCTCCCTCCTGCAGAATATTATCCGATATAAGAAGTCCGCCTTTTCTAAGGACTCTCTTAATATCAGGAAGATAATTAATATACTGCCCCTTTGCAGCATCCATGAATATGAAATCATATGGGCCTTCCAGAGTCTTCAACACTTCCAGCGCATCTCCCTCTATAAGTGTTATAACATTCTCTTTTCCTGCCCTTTTAAAATTATTTCTTGCCACAGGTATTCTCTTATCATAATTCTCTATTGTAGTAATTGTGCATTTTTCCGGCATATTCTCACTCATAAGAATAGATGAGTAACCTACTGCTGTTCCAACTTCCAGAATCCTTTCAGGCTGTACAAGCTGTAACAGCACCTTCAGCAAATTACCCATCTCTTTTCTAATGATTGGGACTTCATCCGCAATCGCTTCTTTTTCAATTGTATTACATATATCAGAATTACCACAATCAAGAGAATTAATATAGGCAACTACTCTTTCATTGACTATCATATATTCCCCTTACAATTAAGTTATTCTTCCTCACTGTCTGACTGTGCCAGCACTTGCATAATCTCAGTAGGTGTCATTCCCGTGTTAAGCTCATAAGTTCCACCTATAAACTTATCCTTATAATCTGAGAACTGAATCTGAAAATATGCTATCGTTTTATCATGTACAAGTCCTTTATCATAAAGCATGCCAGCAAGCTTCTTAGCCTGTATGTCTGTTGTTATAGTAACCTCAACTGTACGGGCATTATCATCTGAATCAACAGACTGTTCATTAAATATCTTCTCACCAAATGAATACGCCTTGCTTCCCATAAAAAATACGAGATATATCCCTAAAACAATTATTAAAACATTCAGCGATACCGATACCAGCATCCTGATTGATTTATTGCTCATAAAACCTGATTCTCCTCTTCTTTAATAAGCTACACTATATATGATTCACCCTAAAAAATCAAGGTCCATGTCTACTGCCTCGGCAATATCCTTATATATATCTCTCATAAATCTGCAAAATGTAATCTCTGTCATAAGATATCTGTTTACAATGTCCTGATTCCTCATGTCGGCATATTCCTTATTAAGATTCTCCATTGCTGCAAACATGTCTGGAACATTTTCTGAATTCTGTAATTCAAAATTCTTCATACGGAATTCATCCACCTGTCTCTTCAAGTCAGGCGTCCTGTCTATTTCAGACTGAAGTCTTCTGTATTCCCTATATTCTTCACTGTTAAGAATTTCATGTATAATCTCTTTCTTAAGTTCATCAATCCTACGCATGAAAAACACCTCTCCAACTGTCTGCAGTAATATCCAGCAACATATATTATATCTGTGCTTCCATAATGATTGGAAGTATCACAGGATTTCTCTTAATCTTCTTCCAGAGATACTCGCTCAAATCATCCTTAATAATATTCTTAATCTTGCTCCAGTCAGTAATGTTCTTATCAAGACATCTGTCAACTGAATCAGACACTATTGCTCTTGCCTCATCAAGAAGCTCTTCAGCCTCTCTTACATACACAAAACCTCTTGTAACAATATCTGGACCTGCTATAAGCTGTCCGGTATATTTCTCAAGTGTAAGAACAACAATGATAATACCATTCTCTGCAAGGTTCTGTCTGTCTCTTAATACAATATTTCCTACATCTCCTACGCCAAGTCCATCAACAAAAATAGCTCCTGTCTGTACATGGTCAACAACCTGTGCATGCTCATCATTAAGCTCAAGTACATCTCCAGATTTTGCAATAATAACATGATCCTTGTCATATCCAAGTGACATAACAACATCTCTCTGTGCAACAAGGTGTCTGTACTCACCGTGAACAGGAATAGAATACTTAGGCTTTACAAGAGAATATATAAGCTTAATCTCTTCCTGACATGCATGTCCTGATACATGTGTATCCTGGAATATAACCTTAGCTCCCTTCATACCAAGTTCATTAATAACCTTGGCTACTGACTTCTCATTACCAGGTATAGGAGTTGATGAGAACACAACGCAGTCACCAGGCTGGATAGATACCTTTCTGTGAAGGTTAGCTGCCATTCTTGAAAGAGCTGCCATAGACTCACCCTGACTTCCTGTTGTGATAAGCACAATCTGCTCAGGTGTGTAATTCTTCATCTCGTCTGTCTCAATAAGAGTTCCGTCCGGAATCTTAAGGTAATCAAGGTCCTCTGCAACCTCAATAATATTAACCATGCTTCGTCCTTCAACACAGACTTTTCTTCCATACTTAACCGCTGAATTGATAATCTGCTGCACTCTGTCAACATTAGATGCAAATGTAGCTATGATTATTCTGCTGTTCTTATTATCATTGAATATCTTTTCAAATGTAGCACCAACAGTTCTCTCTGACATAGTAAAACCAGGTCTTAAAGCATTAGTACTGTCACACATAAGTGCAAGTACGCCCTTCTTTCCAAGTTCACCTAATCTCTGTAAATCAATAGGATCACCATATACAGGTGTATAATCAACCTTAAAATCTCCTGTGTGTACAATAATTCCAGCTGGAGAATATATTGCAAGTGCCGCTGCATCTGCAATACTGTGGTTAGTTCTTATGAACTCAACCCTGAAATCACCAAGGGTTACAGACTGTCCATATTTAACAACCTTTCTCTTAACAGCCTTTAACATATTATGTTCCTTAAGCTTTGACTCTATAAGTCCCATAGTAAGCTTTGTTGCATATATAGGGACATTAACGTCCTTAAGCACATAAGGAATTGCACCAATGTGATCCTCATGTCCGTGAGTTATAACAAATCCCTTAACCTTATCAAGATTCTCCTTAAGGTAAGTAACATCCGGTATAACCAGATCAATACCAAGCATATCTTCCTCTGGGAAAGATAAACCACAATCTACAACAACAATACTGTCATCATATTCAATGGCAGTAATGTTCATTCCTATCTGCTCAAGACCTCCCAAAGGTATAATCCTGACAGACGCATTCTCTGCTTTTTTCATAAACACCTCATAATAAAAATAAAATATAAAATATGAATAAGGCTCACACCTTATTTAAGTTCGACATCATCATCCATTAATTCAGAAAACACCTTGCCTACCGCTTCGAGTTCACTGTCTTCTTCTACAAACTCATAAACAGCTTCTTCACTTGCTGCATCAGATGTATCCTTAAGAATATAAGCTTCTGCTTCCTCATCATCAGCTGACTCTGATACAAGCAGATAATTAATTCCATTAATTCTAGTTTCTTCAATCACATAAAATTGTGTCTTCTCACCGTTCTCGTCAATAAATTCAAGCTTTTCCATGAAAAACAAATCCTCCAAATATTACTTCTGTTTAGATTCCATATATCCACGCAAAATAAAAACAGCCGCAAGCTGATCAATAACTGTCTTGCGGTTTTCTCGCCTCATCCCGCATTCTTCAAGGACTTCGTCTGCTTCAACTGTAGTAAGTCTTTCATCCCACAGTGTAACAGGTAATCCTGTTCGTCTTTCCAGTGCTGCTGCAAATTCTTCACAGGCCTTAGCCCGTTCCCCAATAGTATCATCCATGTTCTTAGGATAGCCAACCACGATTTCAGTTACATCATATTCGGATATAATCTGTTCTATCCTGGCATAAGTTCTTCGTAACTTATTATTCTCTTTTCTTGTTATCGTTTCGAAAGGCTGTGCAGTTATCCCAAGCGGATCACTTAAGGCAACTCCCACAGTCTTCGTTCCGACATCTAAGCCTATAATTCTCATATTATAAGCCTTTACCTTCTATAAAGTATCTTACAACTTCTTCTACAAGTTCATCTCTCTCAGCCTTCATAATAAGACTTCTTGCATTATTATGACTTGTAATATATGTTGGGTCACCAGACATAATATATCCAACTATCTGGTTAACCGGATTGTACCCCTTCTCTTTAAGAGCAAGATATACCTGCTCAAGTATGCCTTCTACTGAAATTGTCTTCTCTGGTTGAGTCTTAAAAAATTGAGTGTTGTTATCTACCATATCTACCACGCCCTTTCGTATATTGTTTATAATATAATAAATAAATGAATTATACAAGTATTTAATCCAAAAAACATTGTAAAAATAATGTAAAAAAGCTGTCCGGACGACATGTATTTGCCCGGACAGCCCTGTTATAATCATACGATAATATTTTGACATATATTTTAATTAAGATTTCCGCCATATGAATCCGGCATCGTTCCCATTGTAATATTGAGATTGCCATTCCTTACTCTTAACTCATCTATGAACTGCTTCTGCTCGCTCTCGTCTTTCATCCTGCATTCATAGGTGAGCTCAAACACCAGCAGAATTATTACTGTGAAACACCCTGCAAATGTCACAAAACCAAGTCCGCATGCCAGACCAGATGCCATTGCAAAGAATACTACTGATATATCTTTAGCACTTCCCGATGCTAAACGGAATCTTACTAAAGCAAAAGCTCCCGCCATTGAAAACGCTCTTAAATGCTATCACTAAACCAATAACAACTGCTACTAATATTCCTAACATTGACTGGCTAATGCTGATTCTATTCTCTGATGTTGATGTAAAGATTGATTCGAACATGTATTTTCTCCTTTATTCATTAAACTTATGTAATTCGTAAGGACATACTGCTTATATTCAGTACCATACTTGGAAAACGATACCGGATAAACATTGAGTCCTGATATTATCTTAGTAAACCACAACGGAACAGCGCCGCTTATCTTAACTTCCATTAAAAACTGACCATCCGGCAAAAACTTCTTTCCATAGCTTCCATGCTCAAGTCTCACATCTTCCCTTCTGGTCGTAATATTTTTATCAATGTAGTTTTGTGAACCTGAAGTGTCTGGTAATTAACAGAACCCCCACATTACTACGAATGATTATCCACATTTCAACTTAAAAACCTACACAAACATTACTTTGTTACAGAATAGTAGGTTTCCAAAAGCATCCGATAACATCCCTATATCTTCTAAAACCTACTAACAGCTTATAAATGTATAATTTAGTAGGTCTTCAATGCTTGTTAGGTATACCTAATCACCTGTTTTTCTTTCTCATAACATCAAAAAAGCCCACTAAATCACGCCTAATAAACGATTTAGTGGGTCTTTCACAATTTCTCATGTTACAAGTTCTAAAAATAAACCTACTAAATCCCGTTTCTCATTATATCTAGTAGGTTTTGGCATATTTTCAAGCAGCTATTGCAGTTAAATATGCTTTTATCCCCGCCAGCAGATGCCACATTCAGGCATAATCCCCCAACATATATGCAACAACCAGCCTATACAGCAGCCTAACGTCTATACAGCAGCCCAGCATATATACAACCCCTGGCTAGTCAAAAAAGGATGCCACATTAGCGGCATCCTTAAAAAAACTACTTCATATGTACATCAAGCTGGTTGAACGGAATCTCAATTCCATTCTCATCAAATATATTCTTATATCTTTCAAGCAGGTTGAATCTTACATTCCAGTAGTCTGCTGTATTAACCCAGGCTCTTGTCTCAAGTGTTACACAGCTTTCATCAAGGCTCTTGACAACAACCAGAATATCCTTGTCCTTAAGTATTCCCTTCTCGCTGTTAATAACCTGTTCAAGAAGCTTCTTGGCTTTTGGAATATCTGATGAATAGCCAATTCCTATCTGGATATCAATTCTTCTTGTATTCTCTGCACCTACGTTAACAATGCTTGAATTAGAAAGTGAACCGTTCGGGAGCATTACTACTTTATTATCAATAGTAACAAGCCTTGTGTAAAGAATCTCTATAGACTTTACAGTTCCTTCATTAGTTCCGACTATAATATAATCACCAACCTTAAAAGGCTTGAATATAAGAATAAGAATTCCTCCTGCAAAGTTCGAAAGGCTTCCCTGCAGGGACATACCAATCGCAAGTGCTGCAGAACCAAAAAGTGTGAGCAGTGATGTCGTCTGGAATCCCAGCTTATCCACAACTATCATGATAAGTATTGCATACATTACAAACTTAAGCACTGATACCACAAAATTAACAACGCCTTTGTCTAGCGTGCTTCTGTCCAGCATCTTCTTTACAAGCTTATCAAGCACTTTGATTATCTTCTTGCCAATAAACCATATTAAGACAGCAATAACAATTTTACCAATAAGTGAAACTGACCAGTTTCCTAAATCATTGAGAAGCTGCTTAACATGAGCAATAGAAAAGAATCTGGTTATCTCATCCGTTTCCTGCTGGATTGTTGTGGCTGCATCTGCCACAAGTCCTATGAACCCCATAGCTGATCCCCCTTTGTATTATTTCATCTTCTTTTTAAGCTGCTCTAACTTCTTCTTAGTCTCTATATCAATCTCTTCACTTGCACGGGCTGCTTCTTCAGCTTTTCTTACAGCTTCTTCCTTAGCCTGAAGTGCTTCCATGCAGGCTTTCTCTGCCTGTTTTCTTGCTTCAACCGCCCGCTTTGCTTCCTCTGCTGCAGCAAGTTCAAGCATTTCAGCCTCTGCTGCCTTTCTCATAGCTTCCTTCTTTGCAATTGCAGCCCTCTTTAATACAGCAATCTCCTCGAGTTCAAGCTGTGTATACGGTTCACTGTTATATATAACGAATGAAAGTCCAGGAAGTGTAATATCAATATATTCCATATCATCACCATCATTATCTGATTTGATAATCTGTCCATTAACCTTCTCGTCTCCACCGAATTTCTTCCACTCACTGTTAAATACTTCCTTATACTTTCCACGCACATCAACGTGAAGTCTGTAGTTTTCCCTCCTAACAGGAGTAAAATTCACAGCAATCACAAGCTTATTACCCTTGCTGTCAGCTCTCTGCATTGCAATAACAGTCTCTTCCGGATTAGAATTCTCAAGCCACATAAATCCATCAGGATCATTATCAAGCTCATATAGAGCCGCATTTTTCGCATAGAACTTATTAAGCTCCGACATAAATTTCTCAAGTCCTGCATCCTGTCCTGCTGCAAACATCTTGCTTCCCGGATGTGCATACATGAATCCAAGTGCAGCCTTGATATCTGACAAATGTGCCTTCTCATCACTGCCTGACACCATGTCCACAAATGCTTTCTCCCTGAAATCATCATGATTGAGCGAGAGCATGAAATCCTCTCCGTAATTATAGAGCATTCCATATGTCAGCTTGTCATACTCACCTTTTCTAAACAGCGGGTCAGTTCCCATGAATTCAAGAAAATCCTTAGTCCAGCAGTTATTCTGCTTATAAGTAAACATAAGAGGGTCATCATTATCTGCCGCAGTAACTCCAAACCAGCCGCTTGATTCTTCAGCTATTGTAAAACAGCCGTCGCCACGTTTAGCAATACATTTGTTCATAGTCTTAAGAAATTCGATTGCGTCAAGATTCTCATTGCCACCATACATGTTAGGTGTCCATGTACCCGGCTGCTTACCGTAATCGAGGTAAAGCATTGAAGCAACACCGTCAATTCTGATACCGTCAATATGGTAATCATTAAGCCACATTAATACGCTTGATAAAAGAAAACTTCTTACAGCACCTTTCTTATAGTCAAATGTGACAACATCCCACTCAGGATGCTTCTCTAGTGATGGCTTAAGATATCCGTAAGCATCTGCCCCGTCAAAATCATACAATCCCTTAACTTCTGTACCAAAGTAAGCACCATTCCAGTCAATTATTACGCCAATTCCGGCGTTATGGCAGTCATCAACCAGCTTTTTAAATGCATCACTGCCGCCTGTTCGGTGAGTCACCGCAAAATATCCCAATGTCGAATATCCATTCATCTCCTCATTAAGATACTCTGCAACCGGAAGGAAACATACATGTGTATATCCCTCCTGCTTTACAAAATCCACAAGCTCATCTGCACTTTTTTCTTTCAGCCAGTCAGTAAGTGACACCTCATATACTGTTACAGGCTTCTTCTTTCCTGCTTCTTTCTTTCTCTTTATCATCCATAGCCCATCGTTCCATGCATATGAATCAGGCATATTCTCATCACTTACCACTGATGCAGTAATTGGAACTGATGATATCTGTCTTGATACAGGGTCTAACTTTCTTGTAGTTCCCTTACCCTGTCTCTTAATTTCATACATATATCCGCATCCGGCTGCAAGTCCCGGAATAAACAGTTCAAATACTCCTGTATCCTCAATTCTTTCCATTAAGTGGACTCTGCCGTCGTATTTGTTAAACTCTCCTACGACACTTACGCTGAGTGCCTTAGGTGCCCATACATTAAAAAGCACTCCCTTCACGCCATTGACAGTTCTTTCATGAGCGCCGAATATATGTGCTGCATTTTTCTCTTCTCCTGCAAGAAATGCTTTGTAATCTTCCGGTTTCGTAACATTTGCAAATGTATATGGGTCCGTATATTCTGTGACCTCTCCATTAACCTTCTCCACTGAATAAGTGTATGAAAGCTTTTTCTTAGATGAAACAAGTGCTACAAAGAATCCGGATTCATCAACCTTTTCCATATTAACAGCAGTTTTTCTGCCATCTATATGCAGCTTAACTGCCACTGCATCAGGACGCATTATCTGTATAAGCAGTCCATTACTGGTAACATGTGCCCCAAGCAACTCCTTTGGCTTGTCACACTCTGCATATACAATCCCCTCTATCTCCGGCCAGTTCATCAGACCGTATAAGTTTTTATTCATACATTACCCCCATCCACTGTTTAAAGCATTCCGTCCATGATGACACCTGTGGTTCATAATGTCCCATATTCTTAGTCGCAGTCTCTCGTGTGCCAAGTCCAAGACCATGAGTACCTTTAGCATATACATGATAATCAAACGGAATCTCCTGTTTTCTTAACGCCTCTACCATAAGTAATGAATTTTCAAGCGGAACTGTCTTATCTTCACATGTATGCCATATGAATGCTGGTGGTGTGTCCTTATCCACTCTCTTTTCTATAGACACTTCATCTATAAACTCATCATATTTTTCCCCAAGACTTCTCTCAAATGATGCCCTGTGTGCATCAATTCCTGATGTAATTACAGGATAACCTAACAGCATGCCATCAGGCTTAACATACTCATGACTGCAGTGAAGTACATTTTCCAGAAGATAATCAAGTCTTTTTGAATTCCATCCTGTTCCAAGAAGTCCGGCAACATGACCTCCTGCTGAAAACCCTGCGATAATGATTTTGTCAGGATCAACATCCCATTCTGCTGCATTATCTCTTACATACTTCATTGTATAGGCTGCCTCAAAAAGCTGTGCAGGATACGTAACAGGTGCAAGACTGTATCTTAATACAACAGCATTATACCCCATATCAAGCATCTTAATAGCTATAGCTTCTCCTTCTCTTGGAGAATGATGATTATATCCGCCACCCGGACAGATAACAATAAGAGGTCTCCTAAACGGATCCTGATCATTAGGAAATACATCTTTGATGTAAGTAGTAATTGTTGCATTTCCCTGTTGTTCTATTCCAAACTCCTGATATGGTAAATCTATATTAATAGTATTATGTAACATAATGTTCTCCTTCTAGCTGAATTATTCTGTATATTATGTCTGTAGTGGTGGTGATGTGTGTATATTTTCGTGTGTGGTCGATTTATGACGAGCTGTGTGGGAGTTAATGCCGTTAGATGCATAAGCGCTGTGAATGAAAGCTCGTTCAAGCGAAGCGCGTTTGCTTTCGTTCACAGTAAAAAACTTTGCAGATAACGGCATTTACTCCCACTAAGCGCAGGAATCATGAGACCATGCACCAAAATATACACACATCACCCTTCAGCACATCTACACCGAAAATACATAAAATCCACTTAGAATCTATGTATGAAAAGTCCACTTCTAAGTTTAGGCTCAAACCATGTTGATTTAGGTGGCATTAATAGTCCTGCGTCTGCTACTGCGAATAATTCGCCTATTGATGTTGCATACATTGAGAATGCCAATACACAATCTTCTGAGCATCTTCTCTCAAGCTCGCCTAAACCGCGGATTCCGCCTACGAAGTCTATTCTCTTATCTATCTTAGGGTCGCGGATTCCTAAGAGTGGCTCTAAGACGTTGTTCTGGAGTACTGCTACATCTAAGCCGTCTACCGGGTCGCTGCTTAAGATTTCTTCTTTGGCTGTGAGTGTGTACCATTTTTTGCCAAGATACATTCCGAATTCACCTTTCTTAGAAGGTGCAACCTGTGTGCTGCTCTCGCTTACAGTGAATTTATCTTTAATCTTTGCCATGAACTCTTCTTCACTTAAACCATTCAGGTCCTTTACAACTCTGTTATATGGCATTATCATAAGTTCTTCGTCTGGGAATAATACTGACAGGAAATAATTGAACTCTTCATTGCCTGTATATCCCGGATTAGCTTCTCTTCTGCGTAAGCCTACCTTTACAGCAGAAGCTGCCCTGTGGTGTCCGTCCGCAATATATATATGGTTAATTCCTGCAAATGCGTTCTCTATTGCCTCTACAGATTCTTTACTGCTTATTTTCCAGACCTGATGTCTTATTCCATCAACCGCTGTAAAACTGTATACAGGCTTCTCCTGCTTGGCTTTGGCAACCTCTGCACTTATTACTGCATTAGCTCTGTATGCCAGGAATATAGGACCAGTCTGGGCACTGCAGGTATCAACATGGTTAATTCTGTCTAATTCTTTGTCAGCTCTTGTGTTCTCATGCTTCTTAATAACATTGTTAAGATAATCATCAATAGAAGCACATGCTACAATTCCTGTCTGTGTTCTTCCATCCATTGTAAGCTCATACACATAATATGCCTTGTCCTTATCTGTTATAAATGTTCCATCATCTATAGCTTCCAAAAGCATATCATGGGCTTTCTTATATACCTGCTCACTATACATATCAACCGATTCATCAAACTGGGTCTCTGCCCTGTCAATCTTAAGAAATGATAATGGTTCTCTTTCCACCTCTGCTCTTGCTTCCTTTGAATCATACACATCATAAGGAAGAGCTGCTACTCTGTCTGCCACTTTCTCAGCCGGTCTGACACATTCAAATGGTCTTATTACTGCCATACTAACCTCCATCCGCACTATTTAACTTAAGTAATATACTTTCATATATTAGATACATTTTAACATTCAGACAACCTTAATACAAGAAAGACCAGCCAAATGTTACAACAAATGACTGGTCTTTGATATTATTCTCATTACATATGATTACTTAATAACTCTTACCTTGATAACACCTTCAATTGCTGAAAGCTCTTCAACTACTGCCTCTGGTGCAGATGCTTCAATATCTAAGAGAGAATATGCATAATCACCTCTTGACTGGTTAGCCATAGATGATATATTGATGCCTGCAGCACCAAGAACTGTTGTTATCTTACTGATAACCGCTGGAACATTCTTGTGGCATACAGTAATTCTACCCTCAGTTGCACATACTCCGCAATCACAGTTAGGGTAATTAACTGAATTGACAATATTACCGTTCTCGATAAAGTTTCTAAGCTCATTAACTGCCATAATAGCACAGTTATCTTCTGCTTCTGCTGTTGAAGCTCCAAGATGAGGAAGAACAATTGCTCCTTCCATCTTAGCTGTTGTTGGGTTAGGGAAATCTGAAACATAAGTCTTAACTCTTCCAGACTTAAGTGCCTCACCGATAGCAGCTTCATCAACAAGTACATCTCTTGCACAGTTGATAATTACTGTTCCATCCTGCATAAGGTCAAATGCTTCCTTATTAATCATTCCCTTAGTGCTGTCAAGTGCAGGAACATGAACTGTAATATAGTTACATTCCTTATAGATATCCTTAACATCAGATATGTACTTAACTTCACTTGAAAGATTCCATGCAGCCTTAACTGAAACATATGGGTCATATCCGTATACTTCCATTCCAAGTGCTATAGCTGCATTGGCAACTAACTGTCCAATTGCTCCAAGACCGATAACACCAAGCTTCTTGCCCTTGATTTCCTGTCCTGCAAATGCTTTCTTAGCCTTCTCAGTTGCCTTGGCAATATCAGGGTCTTCTGCATTATCTGCAACCCACTTGTTACCACCGATTAAATCTCTTGATGCTAAAAGCATAGCTGCAATAACCTGTTCCTTAACTGCGTTAGCATTAGCTCCTGGTGTGTTGAATACAACAATACCTTCCTCTGCACATTTGTCAAGAGGAATATTATTAACACCAGCTCCTGCTCTTGCAATTGCAAGAAGATTATCACTAAGCTCCATATCATGCATCTTGGCACTTCTTACAAGTACAGCCTGCGCATCTTCAAATGAGCTTTCTGTATTATACTCATCAGAAAAAAGCTTCAAACCACATGCCGCTATATTATTAAGACAATTAACATTAATCATTATGCATTCTCCTTCTCGAACTTCTTCATGAATTCAACAAGCTTCTCTACACCTTCGATTGGCATAGCATTGTAGATAGATGCTCTCATACCGCCAACTGTTCTGTGTCCCTTAAGGTTAACAAATCCTGCAGCTGCAGCTTCCTTAATGAACTTAGCTTCCATAGCATCCTTAGCTTCTTTATCTTCAATGTTGCATACAAAAGGTACATTCATAAGTGAACGGTCTTCCTTAACAACTGTTCCCATGAATAACTTGCTCTCATCAAGGAAATCATAAAGAATCTTAGCCTTCTTCTCATTGTGTTCCTTCATTGCTGAAAGTCCACCCATTTTCTTAATCCACTTGAACACCTTGCCACAGATATAGATATTGTAGCATGGTGGTGTATTATAAAGAGAATCTGCATCTGCCTGTGTCTTCCACTTAAGCATTGTAGGAGTTCCTGGAAGAACGTCATCTGTTATAAGGTCTTCTCTGATAATAGCAATTACAACGCCTGCTGGTCCGATGTTCTTCTGGACACCGCCGTATACAACGCCGTACTTAGTTACATCCATAGGTTCTGATAAGAAGCATGATGAAACATCTGATACAAGAATATGACCCTTAGTGTTAGGTAATGTCTTATACTTTGTTCCGTAAATTGTGTTGTTCTCACAGATATATACATAATCAAGATCCTCTGGAATATCAAGATCTGAGCAGTCTGGAATATATGAAAATGTCTTGTCTGCTGATGAAGCAAGCTCAACAGCCTCTCCATATATCTTAGCTTCTGCAAATGCTTTCTTAGCCCACTGTCCTGTAAGGATATAACCTGCTTTCTTATTCTTCATAAGGTTCATAGGCACTTCAGCGAAGAACTGCGATGCACCACCCTGTAAAAATAACACCTTATAGTTATCTGGGATGTTAAGAAGGTCTCTTAAATCCTTCTCTGCCTCTTTGATGATGTTGTCATAAACCTTGGATCTGTGGCTCATTTCCATTACCGACTGACCGCTTCCCTGGTAATCTAACATTTCATCTGCTGCTTCTTTGAGTACTTCCTCTGGTAAAACAGCTGGACCAGCGCTAAAGTTATAAACTCTACTCACCTTTTCTTCCTCCTAAAATATAAAATATTAAGAACTATTTTAGTCCTTTATCACATTAAAGTCAATATGTGAATTATTTCTTGTTATTAAGGTCTTCTCTGTCGAATGCCTCTGAGATTGCAGCCCCCGGTGAAACCATAGGGAATACCTTGTCTTCTCTGTCAATATGACAGTCAATAACACATGGAATATTGAGTTCGATTGCTTCTTTAAATGCTTTCTCAAACTCCTCTATTGTCTCAACACTGTAAGCCTTGGCTCCCATTCCTTCTGAAACCTTAACAAAATCCACCTGATCATCAAGAACTGTAGCTGAATATCTCTTGCCATAGAAAAGATCCTGCCACTGTCTAACCATACCAAGTACATGGTTATTAAATATAACTTCAATAATAGGAATGTTATATCTGGTTGCTGTTGCAACTTCATTCATATTCATACGGAAGCAGCCATCACCTGCAATATTAACAACTGTCTTATCCTTACGTCCAACCTTGGCACCTATACATGCACCAAGACCATATCCCATAGTTCCAAGTCCGCCTGATGTAAGAAGTGTTCTTGGCTCTTTGAACTTATAATGCTGTGCAGCCCACATCTGATGCTGTCCAACATCTGTTGTAATAATTGCATCACCATTTGTAATCTCGTATATCTTCTCCATGATAAGAGGTCCGTTAAGAATATCTCTGTTATATCTCATAGGATAATCAAGCTTATAAGACTTGATATGTTCCATCCAGTCTGAGTGATCCTGATTATCTAACTTATCATTGATTCTCTTAAGAATCTCTTTAGCATCTCCGAGTACATGTGCATCTGTCCTGACATTCTTGTTAATCTCAGCTGCATCAACATCAAACTGCAGAATCTTTGCATTCTTAGCGAATTTCTTAGCATTTCCAGTAACACGGTCTGAGAATCTTGCACCAACCACGATAAGAAGATCACACTCTGAAACTCCGTAGTTAGATGTCTTAGTACCATGCATACCAAGCATTCCTGTGTATCTTTCATTAGATCCGTCAAATGCGCCCTTACCCATAAGTGAGTCACATACCGGTGCATCAACCTTCTCAACAAACTTCTTAAGTTCATCAGATGCCTCTGATATAACAGCTCCGCCACCAACGAATACATATGGCTTCTTAGCTTTCTTAATAAGTGTCACAGCCTTATCAATATCTTCTTCCTTAATGCTTGCTGTAATTCTGTCTACAGGCTTTGGAACTCTTGGTGTGTACTCACACTCTGCTGCTGTTACATCCTTAGTAACATCAACTAATACCGGACCCGGTCTTCCTTCCTTGGCAATTCTGAAAGCATTTCTTAATGTCTTGGCAAGGTCCTTTACATTCTTAACAATATAGCTGTGCTTTGTAATTGGCATTGTAACACCCGCTATATCAATCTCCTGAAAGCTGTCTCTTCCAAGAAGAGGAACTGTTACATTACATGTAATTGCAACCATAGGAACTGAATCCATATATGCAGTTGCAATACCTGTTACAAGGTTAGTCGCTCCTGGACCTGATGTTGCAAAACATACACCAACCTTACCTGTTGCTCTTGCATATCCATCAGCAGCGTGCGATGCACCCTGCTCATGTGATGTAAGAATATGAGTTATCTCATCTGAATGCTTATAAAGAGCATCATATACATTAAGAATAGCTCCACCAGGGTATCCAAATATTGTATCAACGCCCTGTTCTTTCAAGCATTCAACAATTATCTCTGAACCATTTAACTTCATTTATCTTCTCCTGATTTCTCTTTAATGTCTTTTTATAATTATATTAAATATTACTCATCTGCTGAACTTTTAAGAATAGCTCCTCTGTTTCCTGATGTAACGAGTGAAGCATATCTCTTTAAGTATCCTGTTGTTACCTTAGGTTCTCTTGGCTGCCACTTAGCCTTTCTTGCAGCAAGCTCTTCATCTGAAACCTTAAGTTCAAGTTTAAGTCCCGGAATATCAATGCTGATGATATCTCCTTCTTCAACTAAAGCAATAGGTCCGCCAACAGCAGCCTCTGGTGATACATGACCAATAGAAGCTCCACGGCTTGCACCTGAGAATCGTCCATCTGTAATAAGAGCAACTGATGAGCCAAGTCCCATACCTGCAATAGCTGATGTAGGATTAAGCATTTCTCTCATACCAGGACCGCCCTTAGGACCTTCGTAACGGATAACAACTACATCACCTTCAACAATCTTACCACCCTTTATAGCAGCAATTGCATCTTCTTCTGAATCAAATACTCTTGCCGGTCCTTCATGTACAAGCATCTCTGGAACAACTGCTGAACGCTTGACTACTGATCCGTCTGGTGCAAGATTTCCTGAAAGAACTGCAAGACCACCTGTCTTACTGTATGCATTATCAACTGTTCTTATGACTTCAGGATTACGGTTGTATGCTGTTGCTATACACTCTCCGATTGTCTTTCCTGAAACTGTCATGCAGTCTGTATTAAGAAGTCCGATATCTGCAAGCTCTTTCATAACTGCATATACACCGCCTGCTTCATTAAGGTCTTCCATGTATGTTGGACCTGCTGGTGCAAGGTGGCAGAGATTAGGAGTCTTTTCGCTTATTGGGTTAGCGAATTTGATATCGAAATCAAATCCTATCTCATGTGCAATAGCTGGAAGGTGAAGCATGGAATTAGTAGAACATCCAAGTGCCATATCTACTGTAAGGGCATTCATAATAGAATCCTTAGTTATGATATCTCTTGCTGTGATTCCCTTATTAACCATATCCATAACAGCCATGCCTGCGTGCTTTGCAAGCTTGATTCTCTCTGAATATACGGCTGGAATTGTACCATTGCCGCGAAGTCCCATACCAAGTGCCTCTGTAAGGCAGTTCATTGAATTGGCTGTGTACATGCCTGAACATGAACCACATGTTGGGCATACCTTTTCCTCAAACTCAAGTACATCTTCCTCTGTCATTGTTCCTGCTGCATATGAACCAACAGCCTCAAACATTGAAGAAAGGCTTCTCTTCTTCCCCTTAACATGACCTGCAAGCATTGGTCCGCCTGATACAAATACAGTTGGAAGATTAAGTCTCGCTGCTGCCATTAAAAGTCCGGGAACATTCTTATCACAGTTAGGAACCATTACAAGTCCGTCAAACTGATGTGCAATTGCCATACACTCTGTTGAATCTGCAATTAAATCTCTTGTTACTAAAGAATATTTCATTCCGACATGTCCCATTGCAATACCATCGCATACTGCAATAGCAGGGAATACTACAGGCACACCGCCTGCCTCAGCAACTCCTAATTTAACTGCATTGACAATCTTATCAATATTCATATGACCTGGTACAATCTCATTATAAGAGCTTACAATACCAATCATAGGTTTCTTCATCTCTTCTGCTGTGAAGCCAAGTGCATTAAAAAGGCTTCGTGCAGGTGCCTGCTGCATACCACTTCTGGCGTTATCACTTATCATAGCTTATCTCCTTAATATGTATTATTTAAATGTATTAAACTCTCTCTGCGATTAAGTCGCCCATCTTGTCAGTTCCTACAAGTGTGCATCCTTCTGACATAATATCAGTTGTTCTGTATCCTTCCTTTAAAACAGCTGCAACTGCTGCTTCAATAGCATCTGCTTCCTTGTCAAGATCAAGTGAATATCTTAACATCATGGCTGCACTGAGAATTGTAGCAATTGGATTAGCAACATTCTTTCCTGCAATATCAGGTGCTGAACCATGGCTTGGCTCATAAAGACCTAACTTAGTCTTATTAAGGCTTGCACTTGATAACATTCCGATTGAACCTGTTATCATACTTGCCTCATCTGATAATATGTCTCCAAACATGTTCTCAGTAAGAATAACATCGAACTGTCCAGGATTCATAACAAGCTGCATAGCACAGTTATCTACAAGCATGTCTGAAACTTCAACTTCCGGATAATCCTTTGCAACCTCATGTACAATCTTTCTCCAGAGTCTTGAAGAATCAAGAACATTTGCCTTATCAACGCTTGTTACTTTCTTTCTTCTCTTCATTGCAATCTCAAATCCCTTAATTGCAATTCTTCTGATTTCTTCTTCGTTGTATGTAAGTGTATCAACGGCTGTCTCCAATCCGTCAATTTCCTTAGTATATCTATTACCAAAGTAAAGGCCGCCTGTAAGCTCTCTCATAATGACCATATCAAATCCATCACCGATTATTTCTTCCTTCAATGGACACGCTGCCTTAAGTTCATCATAAAGATATGCCGGACGTAAATTAGCAAAAAGTCCTAATTCCTTACGAATCTTTAAAAGTCCCGCTTCTGGTCTTAAATTAGGTGCAACATCATACCACTTGGAATTACCTACATTGCCTCCAACTGCTCCAAGAAGTACAGCATCAGATGCTTTAGCTGTTGCTACTGCTTCATCTGTAAGTGGAACGCCATACTCATCAATTGAGCATCCACCCATAAGAATCTTGGTATAATCGAACTTGTGACCGTATTTGTCAGCCACACTGTCAAGCACTTTCACAGCCTCTCTGACGATTTCTGGTCCTATTCCATCACCTGGAATTAAAGTTATTCTGCTTTCCATAAGCCCTTACCCCTTTTTCATATGATAATTCAATTTAATATGATATAACATTTGCACAACATTTTCAATAAAAAAAGGATTCCTGACCAGACAAATGTGTCTGGTCAGGAACCCTGCTTTAATTAATTGCCTTTAATTATTCTGCTGATGTGCTGTCTGATGGCTTCTCAACCTGAGCAATTGCCTTCTTCTGCATTGAGATACGGCAATTCTTGTTGTTACCGAATTCTACGATTACATCATCTTCTGATATATCGATAAGAACACCATAGAAACCGCTTGTTGTAAGAACATAATCACCGATTTCCATAGAATCCATAAGTTCCTGCTGACGCTTCTGTTCCTTCTTCTGTGGCTTGATTGCCATGAAATACATCATTGCACCAATAATTACGACATAAAAAACTATGATAGCAATATTCATTGATACTCCTCCTTAAAATGTCTCTTTCAAACTTAACATATAATACATAATTGAGAGCAGCTTGTCTACCTCAAAATGTATTTTTAACAAAATATTTATAAACATACAGCATTACTGCTTATTATATGTCTTCATCTGGTATAATGCCTCTTCCTTGAAGCCTGCATATCTTCCTTCTTCAATTGCAGCTCTTATGTCTGTCATGAGATGGTTGTAATAGTATAAATTGTGAAGAACACAAAGACGCATTCCAAGCATTTCCTTAGCCTTAAGAAGATGTCTTACATATGCTCTTGAGTAATTCTGACAGCATGGACATCCACAGCCTTCTTCAATTGGTGCTGTATCTGTCTCATACTTTGCATTAAAAAGATTAATCTTTCCAAACTTAGTATACACATGTCCATGACGTCCGTTTCTTGAAGGGTATACACAGTCGAAGAAATCAATTCCTCTGTCCACTGCCTCTAATATGTTGGCAGGTGTTCCCACTCCCATAAGATATGTCGGCTTGTCCTTTGGAAGATATGGCACTACATTATCAAGTACATCATACATTTCCTCATGTGTTTCACCAACAGCAAGCCCGCCTACTGCATAACCATCAAGATCTAACTCTGATATTCTCTTGGCGTGGTCAATTCTTATATCATTAAATACGCCACCCTGATCTATACCAAAAAGCATCTGATCAGGATTAACCGTATCAGGAAGTGAGTTCAGTCTTGCCATCTCCTTCTTGCAACGCTCTAACCAGCGGTATGTTCTGTCAACAGAATTCTGGATATATTTTCTGTCAGCCTTTGCCGGTGCACATTCGTCAAATGCCATTGCGATTGTTGAGCCAAGATTAGACTGTATCTGCATGCTTTCCTCTGGTCCCATGAATATCTTATGCCCGTCAATATGTGACTGGAAAGTAACGCCTTCTTCTTTAATCTTACGGAGTCCTGCAAGTGAAAACACCTGAAATCCACCTGAATCTGTAAGAATCGGTTTATCCCAGTTCATGAACTTATGAAGTCCTCCAAGCTGCTTAATAATCTTATCTCCCGGTCTTACATGAAGATGGTAAGTGTTAGATAATTCTATCTGCGTTCTTATCTGCTGTAAATCAGTTGTCGCAACTGCACCTTTAATGGCCGCAACTGTTCCGACATTCATAAATACAGGTGTCTGCACAGTTCCATGTACTGTTGTGAACTCTGCTCTTTTTGCCCTGCCATCCGTCTTTAAAATTTTATACATATCTGCTCCTTTTATTTTCTGTAAAACTCTTTAACTCTGTCCATTCTAGCCGTCATATTGTCAAATATCAGGTCAACAAGTGTAAGTGCTGTCATAGCTTCAACCACAACAACTGCTCTTGGAACTATCATCGGGTCATGTCTTCCTTTGATTGAGACCTCGATATCCTCGCCCTGCTTATTAACAGTTTCCTGCAATGCACTAATTGAAGGTGTCGGTTTTACCGCTGCCCTGAACACAAGCTCATCACCGTCGCTTATTCCACCAAGCACTCCACCGCTGTGATTAGTCAGCTTGCCAACCCTGCCATCCTTCATTACGAATTCATCATTATTATACTTTCCTGTAACTTTAGCCGCTTCAAAACCGTCTCCAATCTCAAAGCCTTTGACAGCCCCAATTGACATTATTCCCTTGGCAAGATTAGCATCTAGCTTTTCAAATGTAGGATTGCCAATTCCAGTCATCATTCCTGTAACCCTGCATTCAATGACACCACCGATTGAATCTCCAACTGACATCTTGCTCTCTGCAAAAGCCTTAACCTTCTCTGCAGCTTCCTTATCAGGTATGTTAAATGCGTTATTATCTCTTTCAGCTATATCAAACTTATCATAATCAATGCCAATTCCACCGATTTCTTTAGCATATGCTGTAATATTAATTCCAAGCTCTTTAAGAATCTTCATAGCAATTGCACCGGCTGCAACTCTTCCGATAGTTTCTCTTCCAGAACTTCTTCCACCGCCTCTGTAATCCCTGAATCCGAATTTCTCGTCAAACGTATAATCAGCATGTCCCGGTCTGTAATAATTAGCTATCTCTGAATAGTCAGCAGACCTCTGTGTCTTATTATATACTGCAAGTGATATTGGAGTCCCGGTAGTCTTGCCTTCAAATACACCTGAAAGAATATGTACCTCATCATCTTCCTTTCTTGGTGTAGTAAACTTTGACTGTCCCGGTTTTCTTCTGTCTAGCTGCTCCTGAATATCTTCCTCACAAAGAGGCAGACCTGCAGGACACCCGTCAATTACAACTCCAAGTCCCTCTCCATGCGACTCTCCCCATGTTGATATCTTAAATATATTTCCAAACACTGAACCTGCCATAATATATTCTCCTCATCTTTTCAATAGGATTTATTTTAACATATTAAAATATATATCATCAAGCAAAACCCCAATTTATTAATTTTTTCTTATTTTTATTTTTTTCTTAATAGTCAAATGTATTTTATATGGTAAAATAAATATATCAATATATTGAATGGAGTTTATTATGGGAACTGTTATAGGAATTGATTTAGGAACAACTAACAGCTGTGTGGCTGTTATTGAAGGTGATACGCCTACTGTCATCACCAACAAAGAAGGCTACCGCACAACCCCTTCTGTTGTAGCCTTTACGAAATCAAAGGAACGTATTGTTGGTGATGCCGCCAAGAGACAGGCTGCCGTCAACTCTGACAGAACTATATTCTCTATCAAGAGACACATGGGTACGGACTATCGCAGGAAGATTGACGGAAAGTATTATACTCCACAGGAAATCTCTGCATTTATACTTATGAAGTTAAAGGAGGATGCCGAGGATTTCTTAGGACAGCCTGTGACAGACGCTGTTGTAACTGTGCCTGCCTATTTTACTGACGCACAAAGACAGGCTACTAAAGATGCTGGTAAGATTGCCGGGCTTAACATATTAAGAATTATCAACGAGCCTACTTCTGCCGCTCTCGCGTACGGACTTGACAATGGTATGGCACAGAAGGTTCTTGTGTATGATTTAGGTGGTGGAACTTTTGATGTGTCTGTTATCGATATCGGTGATAATGTCATTGAAGTTCTTGCAACTTCAGGTGACAATCACTTAGGTGGTGATGATTTCGATGAAAGAATAGTTAATTATCTTGTCGAGCAGTTTAAGATAAGTGACGGTATCAATCTTTCAAAGGACGTCTCTGCAATGCAGCGTTTAAGAGAAGAAGCTGAGAAAGCAAAGAAGGAGCTGTCTTCTTCTGTGACAACTAATATTAATCTTCCTTTTATCGCTATGTCTAAGGACGGACCGCACCACATTGATATCACTTTATCAAGACAGACATTTAACGAGCTTACAGCTGACCTTGTAGACAGAACAATCACCCCTGTTGAGAATGCACTGCATGATGCAGGTCTTTCCAAGACAGACATTAATATGGTTTTATTGGTTGGTGGTTCTACAAGAATCCCTGCTGTTGCTGATAAAGTAAGACAGCTTATGGGAAAAGAGCCATCAAGAAATCTTAATCCTGATGAATGTGTAGCCCTTGGTGCTGCCGTTCAGGGTGGCAAGCTTGGAAACCAGCTTCAGGCCGGTTCTGCTGCTTCTGAAATCATACTTATGGATGTAACTCCAATGTCTCTTTCTATTGAGACTATGGGTGGAATTGCAAGCAGGCTTATTGAAAGAAACACAACCATTCCTACAAGACACAGCCAGATATTTACTACTGCCGGCAATTTCCAGACATCCGTTGATATCAAGGTTTTTCAGGGTGAACGAAAGTTTACAAGAGACAATAAACTGCTTGGCAACTTCCGTCTTAACGGTATTAAGCGTGCGATGGCAGGAGTCCCACAGATTGAAGTAACATTTGACATTGATGTTAATGGTATTGTCAATGTATCTGCAAAGGACTTAGGTACCGGAAGGGAACAGAGCATTACTATTACTTCAAGCTCTAACATGACCGAAGAAGAGATTGCAAAAGCCCGCTGGGAAGCCGAAGTCTACAGCAAGCAGGATGAAGCATACCAGAGATTTATTGATATAAGGGAAGATGCTGTACGGACTCTTAACGAGGCTAACAACGCACTTGCCGCCAATAAAAAGGTCTGGGAGAAGGATAAGAAAAAGAATGTTAAGGCTCAGATTGGACATCTTGGCAAGCTTATATCTAAAGCTCCTATTGACAAGCTTAATGAGGAGAAAGCAGCTTCCATGCATGAGGCTTCGGAAGCTGTGAAAGAAGCTTTAAGGTAATGGCGGACCGCTACGAAAATAAATAAGACCAGTTCAGGCACGCTTTCGCTATGCGTCGCTCGCAGCGGTACTAAGCTCATCAGGATTTGCCCCTTCGGGGCTGTCCTGATTTGCTAAGTACCGGCGGCTCCTCAATGCCTGGACTGGTCTTATTTATTTTCTTTGCTTGCTTTGCTCGCTTGATTTTCTTGTATTTACTCTGCTTTCTTTCCCTTCACGTTAACTATGCAGATTCCTATGCACACTAATACTAACGCTATTAATGCATTTATTCCAAGCTCTCTGCTTCCTTCTCCAAGCCACCAGGCTGAAAGAAGTACACCGAATACAGGGTTGGTGAATCCGAAGATTGCCACTTTGGATACCGGGTTATGCTTTAACAGTATTCCCCATATTGAGTAGGCTACGGCTGATATGCATGCGAGATAGAATAACATTAGTATTGCTGATACTGACACGTGTGTAATTCTACCGCCCATCACAAGTCCTAATATAATCATTACTATTCCACCGAATATGAACTGATAACCGCTCAACATTACCGGATTGTCTTTCTTTGAATAGTTCTTCATAAGGCATGATGAAAATGCATACGACAACGCACATAAGAACAGACTTCCGTCACCCATAATGCTTAAGTTCATGTCGATTTTCTGTCCATTCATGCTGACTACGATAACACCTGCAAAACCAATCACACAGCCGATAATTTTCTTCAGATTCAGCTTTTCCTGTCTGAATATAATTGTCGATACAAGTATTACGAAAAATGTGTTCGAACCATTTATTATTGACGCTTTCACTCCGCTGTTGTGTGCAAGTCCGATATAGAAGAATATGTACTGCAGAATTGTCTGGAACATTGCCAGTTTTACAATGCTTGGTACACTTGATTTCGTTGGAAGCAGCATTTTTCTGTTAAGAATACTTCCAATTAAGATTGTAAGCACTCCTGCCAGCACAAATCTTGTTCCTGCAAATAATACCTGTGTCCATGTTTCACTTGACGGTATCTTAAACAGCGCATATCCTAATTTGATACATGGTGATGCGCTTCCCCAAAGGAATGTACACACAAGTGCAAGGGCGCACACCACCCATGTTTTCTGTAAAAAATCTTTTTTCTCGTTTGTTTTTTCCATGATTAATCTCCTCCATAACATGAAGTGACATTGTATCATAGCTTTTATTAATTAGCAATGTATTGCTAGTTATTTTTAATCTTGTGCGGCAGTCGTACCCGAAGAATTTTTCTTTTAAACATCTGGCTGTTAAAAGGTATCACCGGATAAATGTAGCTTTTTCCTGATATTGTCCTGTTAAAGCATACAAGCACTATCGCAAATATGGCTCCTGCCAGAAGTCCGATTCTTCCAAAGAACTGCACCAGAATCAGATTGACTATTCTTATGAATTTTAATGCATATCCCATCTCAAAACTTGCTTGTGAGTAAGTTCCAACCGTTACAACTGCCATATAAAGAAGCGATTCTGAATTAAACCACCCGGACTCCACAGCGTATTCTCCCACAACAATACCGGCAAGAATACTCAAAGGTGTCGACAGCATTCCTGGCGTATTGACCGCCGCCAGCTTAAGCCCGTCAACTGCAAGTTCAAGAATAAAAAGCTGCAATATAACCGGAACCGTTATATCCTCACTTATCGTTATGAATTTCAACCATTCAGGCACCCACTGTGGATTGCTTTCAAGCAAAAGCCACACAGGTGTAAGAAAAACAGTCAGCAATGTAAAGAAAAACCTCGACAGTCTTATATAAGTTCCTATCATTGGCGAAAAATTAAAATCATCTGCTTCTTCTATTATATCAAATACGTTTGTTGGAATTATCATTACTGCAGGTGATGTATCTACCATAATAACTATATTTCCATCAAAAAGTGCTGCTGCAGCGGTATCGGGTCTTTCGGAATATTTATACTTAGGAAACGGATTAATCCATTTTCCCTTAAACATACATTCCGCAAGGCTCTCTATATTCATAGTGAGCGCCTCAACCTCTATGCTGCTTATCAGATTCTCAATTCTTTCAAGCAGCTTCTTATCAACCTTATCATCAATATAACACACAGCAACATCTGTCCTGGAGCGTTCCCCTACAGTATACATTTCCATTGAAAAGCGGCTATCCCTTATTCTTCTTCTTAAAAGTGCCGCATTGCACACAAGTGTCTCAACAAATCCGTCTCTTGAGCCACGCAGAACCTTGTCTTTGTAAGGCTCTGTAACTGAACGCATCGGATAAGTGCGGCAGTCAATAAGTATACATTCATCAAAGCCATCTATTATCATGACTGTCTGTCCTGAAAGAAATGCCTTCTCCACTTCGTCGTAATGTCCGTTTTTTTCAATCTCTGTATACGGCATTCCGACTTCTAAGAATGTATCTATATCCTTTATGTCCGATTCTTTCAATGAATAAAAAAACTGCACCAGTTTTTCAATTGTTTCTTCCTGTACGAATCCATCTATAAAGTAAAAATGTGTTCTCTTCCCACCTATTAATACATCTCTTTGCAGAATGTCAAAATTCCTGTCCACTCTTAACTTTTCATTCATCATGCGGACATTCATGTCTATGTTAGTTGTAAAATCAGTCATGCTTACTCCTTTCACCTGCACATTTTCAACCGCACTTTAAAACACCTTTCGATATCCCATATTGCCGCTAAATCTCTTCAAAGCACGAAAAGGGCAGGACTTACGCCCTGCCCTTATAGAATGTCCACATTTGACACATTTATTCTGCTATTAGTTCTCAAAAAGTGATGTTGAGTAATATCTGTCGCCGCTGTCCGGAAGCAGTGCAACGATTGTCTTGCCTTCGTTCTCTGGTTTCTTAGCCCACTCGATTGCTGCATAAAGTGCTGCACCTGCCGATATTCCAACCAGAATTCCCTCTGTGTGTGATATCAATCTGGCATACTCGAATGCGTCATCATTATCAACTGGAACTACGCTGTCATATATCTTTGTATTAAGAATTTCTGGAACAAAGCCTGCTCCAATTCCCTGAATCTTATGTGGTCCCGGCTTGCCCTGTGAAAGTATCGGTGAAGTTGCAGGCTCAACTGCAATTATCTCAATCTTGTCATTCTTAGACTTAAGATATTCACCAACGCCTGTAATTGTTCCGCCTGTACCAACACCTGCAACAAATGCGTCAACTTCTCCATCCGTATCATTCCATATCTCTGGACCAGTTGTTCTTCTGTGTACATCCGGGTTAGCAGGATTAACAAACTGTCCTGCAATCATGCTGCCTTCAATCTCATTCTTTAATTCTTCTGCCTTCGCAATAGCACCTGTCATTCCCTTGTAACCAGGAGTAAGTACAATTTCTGCACCATATGCCTTGATAATATTTCTTCTTTCTACACTCATAGTCTCTGGAAGAACTATTATTGTTCTGTAGCCCTTTGCTGTTGCAATGGCAGCAAGTCCGATTCCTGTATTGCCAGATGTTGGCTCAATAATTGTTGCACCGGGCTTAAGAATACCTTTCTCCTCTGCATCTTCAATCATTGCCTTGGCAACTCTGTCCTTAACGCTTCCTGTTGCATTAAAATACTCAAGCTTAACAAGTACTCTTGCCTTAAGTCCAAACTTCTCTTCAATATGTCCTACTTCTACAAGTGGTGTGTTACCTATTAAATATGCTGCTGATTTATATATCTTTCCCATACAATCCTCTTTTCTTGTGGTATTATTCCGCATTTTCTAATATCAATTCATGAAAACATTTCAAGAATCTGGTGATATGTTTATGTAATGCACAAACATACTATGTTTGTATGTTATTATAAAACAATGTTTTTGTTTTGTACAGTACTTTTTTATTTTTCTCTGCTTTTGAAAAATGCAGTTACCACTCCATCATGATAACTGCATCTGTAATAATTACTTATTCTGTTCTTCTAGTAACTTCTTTAATCTTTCTATTTCAGCATCTTTTGCTTCAATTGCAGCATCTTTTTCCTTAAAGGATGCTTTAAGAGCCTCATTCTGCGCTTCAAGTTCTCCATTCTGTGCTTCAAGTTCTCCATTCTGCGCTTCAAGTTCTCCATTCTGCGCTTCAAGCTTACCTTTCTGTACCTTCAGCTCATCCATCTCGTCCTTCATCCTGTCAACCATCAGCTCCGCCGTATTCCTGTCTAATATCCTCAACGCCTCAGAAAACATATTGAGCACCTCCTTTGGTCTCTCCAAATACTCATTAATATCAAGGCGTACTGATTCCAGATCTGGAAATATCCTAATCAACTGTTCTATCTCCTCTGGTGTCTCGGCCACGAATAACGACAGGTACTTTAAGCGGTCAAGCTTCATTTTCTCGGTCACCTGCTTTTCACTGTACTGCGTTCTGTCATAATCGTATTCCGTTACTTCGATACGCCCTTTCCTGATATCAGAATATCTATATTTCTTAAATGTGTCAAGGCTTACCAGCACATAATCCTGTAAAAGTTTTATCTTAATTCCAGTATTGAATTTCGTCTTACCAACATGAAAATATAATGCCTCATCAACCTCGCTGATAAGGCTGCTGCTGCTGTTCTCAAACAGAATAATGGTATGAACTGGTCGCATATCCTTATACGAAGGTTTTGATGAACCTTTCATTGAACCCCCATCACTTCCAGCACCTCCTATCTCCCGATTTCCAGTAATCATCTTATACTGGCGCAGCACAAGATCTGCCGAGTAACACGATATTCTCTCTGCTTGAAAGTCATAAGAAATCTTCTGAATCTCAATGTTTGCAATACTTCCATCAGACATCATCACAACCATATCCATAATAATCATCACTCCAAGAAACTGTGAATCCTCATTCGGAAATACCTCAAGTACAGTAACCTTCTGCCCCAGCAGACAGCTCACCAGCTCTGAAAGCCTGTCCCTTCTCTCGACCGGATTAAATATCTTCTTAAAGAATGGATCATACAATAACGGAAGTGACTTCCTTCCCTTCAGAAAATCCTCATATCTTCCAATCCATTCTTCATTACTCTTAAGATATCCATATGCACTCAGGCTCCATGAATCTCCTTTAATCTGACGCATAGCTGCGTCATAATAATCTTTATTATCTTTCTCCATAAAATATACAACACCAGTGTTTCTTCCTCCTCTGAATTAATAAATATGCACATTTATATACATATGCTATCACAGTTATATTATATTGTAAATATACTTATTGTATTTTTATCATATATCATTCATTGGTTTTTCATCGGCTCTGCATCTGACAACTTCCACCAGTCCGTCATATGTATGCTTTTCTGCCTCAACTATACGTTCTTTCACAATTCCAGATTCCATAAGCTTCTTACTGCAAGCTGGGCCAATGCTGTACACCAAAACATCATCAAGTCTGTCAATCAGCCATTTTATACGCTCCCCGCTGCTGCCACTTGTAACAATTATCCCATCAATATCTCCGCAATTCATGCTGTCGTATTCCATACCATCATAATCCACAGGTTCATTCCTATATACTGGAATCTTAATTAAGTTTTCATACTCATTCATAGCTTCTTCAAGTGAGCCGCTTGTTATCTCTGCACACAGATATACAATCTTGCCGGCTGCAATATTCATCAGACTCCTTCCAAGTTCCAAGCCTGTAGATTTATATGATACAAAGTCTGTCTCAAAACCGCATGCCATTCTTAGAGCTTCTTTAGTTTTATTACCGACTACCGCAATCTTAATACCGTCAGGAAACCCGCTTCTCACAGCAAAAGCTTCAACACTGTCTCCATTCAACACACCATCACAATCCGGCTCGCCTTCACAAGCCATCTCCCCCACATTATAAGCAACCCCAGCCACAGCATTTTTACTTGTAAACACAAGCCACTGTGCATCTTTTATCTGTGTTTCAAAATCTTTAACCTTTATGTATTCAATCCTGCCAGTTACTATTTTCTCGCAGGAAAGCCCCTCCTTTGCAAGTAATTCTGCAAGGGAAGGGCTTTCTTCGTACATCTGTCCATTTTCAATATATGTATATATGTATTTACCCACAATCTACTCCAATCCTAGCATACGGGCTGCTTCGTGGCCAACCGCCTCACTGTCAGTTCCTGTAACTTCAATTCTAAGAATCCTGCTGCAATCATCATTGCCAAATAACACAACCATTCGAAGGTCACCATTTTCCTTGGTTACACAATGTGCGCCAACTGGGGCATGGCAACCGCCGCCTGTTAATTTTAAAAATGTTCTTTCAGCCACAGCTTCTCTATCAGAATTATCATCTGACAAAGCATTTATCTTATCAAGAAGTTCTGTATTCACCTCAGCAGCCTCAATTGCAAGAACTCCCTGTGCTGGTGCCGGAATAACAACCTCCGGGTCAAGGTACTCTGTTATCTCAGATGACCTGCCAAGTCTGTTAAGCCCTGCTGCCGCAAGCACAATTCCGTCAAGTCCGTATGAATCGTCCCTAAGTTTGTTAATTCTTGTATCAACATTTCCCCTGATAGCAGTAAACCGGATATCAGGACGCAGCATTGCAAGCTGGCATGCACGCCTAAGGCTACCAGTACCTATAACCGCACCAGAAGGAAGTTTTGAAAAACTTCCTGCAGTCTTTAATATAAGTACATCTCTGCAATCCTCTCGTTTCCACGCCTTTGCAAATGTAAGTCCAGTCGCACATTCAGCCGGCATATCCTTCATGCTGTGAACCGCCATATCAATGCTGCCTGAAAGAAGCGCTTCCTCAATCTCCTTTACAAAAAGCCCCTTAGTTCCAATCGCAGCAAGCGGCTTATCCGTAACCTTGTCGCCTGTTGTCTTAATTATAACAAGTTCAAATGTATCCTCAGGATACGCCTCTTCCATTCTTCTCTTAACATATTCCGACTGGACAAGTGCCAGCTTCGAACCTCTCGTTCCTATTCTGTAATGCATAATCCTCCCTACAAGCCAAACAGTCTCTCAACCATATCTTTATACTGCTGCTGTTCATTTTCTTCCACATTTTTCAATTCTTCAATCGGTTCTTTTAACAATCTGTGTAATGACGACTTAAGAATCTTCTTTAAGATTACCCTGTCATGGTCTGAAAGGTCAATCTTGCGGTTAAGATAATCATAGCTGTCCTGTACTATCTCATCACATTTTTTGCCAAGTGACTGGATAGTTGTATCCATTCTGCTTGATGTGAGCCATTTCTTTGTTTCCGCTATATACTCATCAATCACGCACTGGCTTTCCTTTAGCAAATGTGCCCTCTCGTTCTGATTAGACTTCACAATCCCACCTATCCTGTCAAGGTCAATAAGAGTAACTCCACAAATGTCACCTGCAGATTTTTCTATATCTCTTGGTGCAGCAAGATCAAGAAGTGTCATCTTTTTACCCTCTGATAATTCAGAAGCTCTAATCACCAGATGAGGTGATGAAGTCGCTGAGACAACTATATCACTGCTTTTAAGTGCTTCTGTTTTCTTATCATATGCAATAACCTGAATATCTGGAAATTCCTTAAGCAACGCCTTCGCATGCTGATAAGTTCTTGAACACACTGTTACATCAGCGCCATATTCTGCCAGATATCTTATGGCAAGAGCCGCGGTTTTGCCGCTTCCTATAACAAGCGCGTGCTTTCCTGATATGCCACATACTCTGTCTAACTCCTGAATACCGACATAACATACAGATACCGGTTTTTCACTTACCTTGTACTCTGTCTTAATCCGCTTTGCACAGCTTACCGCTTCTCTTACTATATAATTAAGCTCTTTCCCGCTGTGTCCAAGCGTTCTTGAAAGGTCTGCCGCATCCTTTAACTGACCTAGTATCTGATCCTCTCCAAGCACCATGCTTTCAAGTCCGGCGGCTATGCAAAACAGATATACCAGTGCTTCTTCACCACATTTGACTCCGGTTAATTTAGTATCAGTAAGTCCAAAATAATCATTGAATAAATCGGACATTACTTGTACAAATGTTTCATCCTCATACAGATAAAACACTTCGCATCTGTTGCATGTTGAAAGGCACATGCACTGGTTCACACCTGCTTCCTCTGCCTGTTGCATAAAGTCTGCTATTCCGCTGTCTGTGAATGTAATTTTATCCCTTACTGAAAGGTCTGTATTCTTATAATTAATTCCTACATATCCTAACTGCATCTGTATTCTCACTTATTATACGAATTATTTTCTGAAGAATTCTTCCATAACCTCTATTGTACGGTTGATGTCTTCATTAGTGTGTGCATCTGATACAAACATCGCCTCAAACTGTGATGGTGCAATGTATATTCCGTTATCAAGCATATGACCGAAATATTCTGCATACTCCTTAGTGTCTGACTTTACTGCACTATCGTAATCTTCAACTGCTTCTGGTGTAAAGAAGATGCTCATAAGTGAACCAATCTGATTAACCGATACCCTTCCAGCTCCACATTTTCTTACACTGTCAGCAATACGCTTTGTCTTAGTCTCAAGTCTGTCGTATATATCCTTATTATCTCTTAAGATTCTTAAAGTCTCTAAGCCTGCTGCTGTTGCAATTGGATTGCCTGACAATGTTCCTGCCTGATATACAGGGCCGTCAGGACTTACCATACGCATAATGTCAGCTCGTCCACCATATGCACCGACTGGCATACCCCCACCTACAATCTTTCCAAGAGTTGTAAGGTCTGGCTTTATGTTAAAGTACTCCTGCGCTCCGCCAATTGAAAGTCTGAAGCCTGTTATTACCTCATCAAATATAAGAAGACTTCCATTTTCCTTAGTTATGTCTCTTAAGAATTCAAGAAATCCATGTCTTGGAAGCACAACTCCCATGTTAGCTGCAACAGGTTCAACTATTACCGCAGCTATTTCATCTTTATTGTTATCAAAAAGCTCCTTCACAGAATCGCAATCATTGTACTCTGCTACAAGTGTATTCTTAGTGTAATCAGCAGGAACTCCTGCACTATCCGGAACTGATGTTGTAAGCGCTGCCGAACCGGCTTTTACTAAAAGTCCATCAGAATGTCCATGATAACAGCCTCTGAACTTAATTATCTTATCTCTTCCGGTGTAGCCTCTTGCCACACGGATTGCACTCATAACAGCTTCTGTTCCTGAGCTTACAAGACGGCTCACCTCCATTGTAGGAATAAGCTCATATATAAGCTCTGCCATCTCAACTTCTCTCTTGGTTGGCGCACCATATGTAAGGCCTGCTTCCGCAGCTTCCTTAACCTTTGCAATTACTCTGTCATGTGCATGACCTAATATTCCCGGTCCCCATGAACATATGTAGTCAATCATTTCATTCCCATCTACATCAGTAATTCTGTCTCCCTTGGCAGAAGCTATGAATCTTGGCACTCTGTCAACTGCCTTGTATGCCCTGACAGGACTGTTTACACCACCCGGCATATGTTTTACTGCTCTCTCATATAAATCCTTTGACATCTCTTCATTCATAAAACCAGCTCCTCCTGCTTAATTTAATACTGCTAAAAATGTTACTCTTCCTTTAACCATTTTGCCACATCTATAGCATGATATGTTATTATCATCTTAGCTCCGGCTCTCTTAAAGCCAGTCATATTCTCCATTACAATCTTCTTCTCATCAATCCAGCCATTCATTGCTGCTGCCTTAACCATCGCATACTCACCGCTTACATTGTAAGCGACAATTGGAATATTGAAGTTAAGCGCTATCTCTTTCATAACGTCCATATATCCGAGTGCCGGCTTTGCAATAATCATGTCTGCACCTTCTAATATGTCTTCTTCAACTTCCCTTAACGCTTCTTTTCCATTAGCCGGGTCCATCTGATATGTCTTTCTGTCACCAAATCCCGGTGCTGAATGTGCGGCATCCCTGAACGGTCCGTAATATCCTGATGCAAATTTGGCACTGTATGAACATATAGGAATATTAACCAGTCCTGCCTCATCAAGTGCATTTCTGATTGCCTCAACTCTCTTATCCATCATGTCACTCGGTGCAATTATATCTGCCCCCGCTTTTGCATAAGCAACTGACGCCTTTGCAAGAAGCGGCAGTGTCTCATCATTTAATATAACGCCATCTTTTACAAGTCCGCAGTGTCCATGTGATGTGTACTCACACAGGCACACATCAGCCATGATAACAAGCTCTGGATAAGCATCCTTAATAAGGTGGATTGCCCTGCACACAACACCTTCCTCGTCATATGCCTCACTTCCGACCTCATCTTTATGTACAGGTATTCCAAAAAGCAGAATTCCCTTAATTCCAACCTCTACAGCACGTCCGATTTCTTCAAGAACATGGTCAAGCGAATACTGACATATTCCCGGCATTGATGGTACTTCCTGTATTACATCGTTCTCCTCCGTAACAAATACAGGGTAGATAAGCTCGTCCACCCTTACATGATTCTCTCTTACCATATCTCTTAATGTCGCATTCATTCTTAATCTTCTTGTTCTGTCCATGATTATCATCTTCCTTCCAACGTTTCCTATATAATAGCATTGCATATAAACATTGTAAACTGGTATGTTATGTTCTACTATGTATCTTAACCATTCTTGCATACTCACCATCAAGCTTCATAAGCTCCTCGTGAGTTCCTCTCTCCTTGATGCCCTCGTCAGTAAGCATCAGGATTTCCTCCGCATTTTCAATAGTTGTAAGTCTGTGTGCTATTACAAATGTGGTTCTGTTCTTAGCCAGCTTCTCAAGTGATTCCTGTACAATCTGCTCACTCTCATTATCAAGTGCTGATGTCGCCTCATCAAATATAAGAATTGGCGGATTCTTTAAGAATACTCTTGCAATTGACAGTCTCTGCTTCTGACCGCCTGACAATTTGACTCCGCGCTGTCCGATATCTGTGTCATATCCGTTCTCAAAGCTCATGATAAAATCATGCGCATTTGCAAGCTTTGCCGCCTGAATTACTTCTTCATCCGTAGCATCAGGCTTTCCATATCTTATATTCTCTTTAATTGTACCCATAAACAGATACACATCCTGCTGTACAACTCCGATATGGTCACGCAGGCTTTTAAGTGTAACATCTTTGATATCTGTTCCATCAATCTTAATCGAACCGCCCGTCACCTCATAAAATCTTGGAATAAGCGAGCAGAGTGTTGTCTTTCCTACTCCCGAAGGACCTGCAAGTGCAACATATTCTCCCGGTCTTACTGACAGATTAACCCCGGAAAGCACCTCGTCCACGCCGTCCTTATATCTGAAGGACACATTTTCAAATGTTATTGCACCCTTCACATCAGTAAGTTCCTTTGCGTCAGGCTTATCAGCTATTTCCGGCTCTACTGAAAGAATCTCTAAGAATCTTTCGTAACCCGAATAGCCATTCTGGAACTGCTCTGTGAAATCAATAAGCACCTTAACTGGCTCCGTAAAAATATTTATATACAGTAAAAATGTAACGAAATCCGTAATATTTACCCAGCCCTTTGCAATTCCAATACCGCCTGCTGCGATTACGATTACATTTATCATTGTTGTAAATGCAGTAAGTCCCGCATTGTACATTCCCATATAATGATAGCTGTCTCTCTTAGATTCAAGGAATAAATCATTGCCTTTCTTAAATTTCTCACATTCAATATCTTCATTTGCAAATGACTTGACAACCCTTATTCCAGACAGATTGTCCTCTATCTGTGCATTTATCTCACCTATTCTTACCCTGTTTCTCTTAAATGCCCTCTTCATGCGCTTGTTAAGCACATACGCGAATACAAGCATGAACGGAATCAGCACAAATGCGGCAATCGTAAGTCTTAAGTCAATCGAACTTAATATGCATAATGCACCAATTATCTTAATCAGTGAAATAGTTATATTCTCAGGTCCATGATGCAAAAGCTCTGTAATATCGAACAAATCCGATGTTATTCTTGACAATAACTGTCCAACCTTCTGGTCATCATAGAATGAATATGACAGCTTCTGATAATGATTGAATATCTCTGCCCTCATATCGTACTCAATCTTTGCGCCCATTACATGTCCATAATTAGATATATAGTAGTTGCAGCCCCACTGTATCAGTACAAGCACAAAAAGTACTCCAACAATAATCATAATTCTTGAAAGTGCTTCATTGGCACTCATATATGCAACCTTTGATGTAATGAACCTTACAACAAGTGGTATCACAAGTGCCACCGCCGCTGACATCATCGCCAGTATCATATCAAGTATAAATGTGCCTAAATACGGCTTGTAGTATTTAGCCAGCTTCTTAAGATTCTCTTTCATAATCTTCTCCTGTTTTCTATATTTCCTCGTTTCGCCGTGCATGTCAGGGCAAGCACACCACTGCTTGCCTGCTGCTTGCACCCCGGCTGTCCGCCGTGCATGTCAGGGCAAGCTTCGCTTCCCCTGACTGTCGGGCTTTCGCCCTATCGTATGCATCATGCATTCCGTGCTTTGTGCCAGCACAGCACTGCTTGCCTGCTGCATACGGCACGGCTCAATGCTAACGCACATTATACCACATCCTTACTTATTGAAAAAGCAAAGAAATGTGAGTGGACCTGCTAATTTTTAATCTTCTGGCTTCACTTTTGACAATTTTTTCAATGTTTAAAAAAATATAAACCTACTAAAAGTCGTCAACTTCATCATTTCGTAGGTTCATTAGCTTGTCATTTTGTTGTTATAGTTGCTTGCTGACCTACTATTTACCTGCTTTGTCGCTTTTCGTAGGTCTTTTTCTTGCTTCTTGCTTGATTATGAATGCCCTATGCTGGCAAAAGACCTATTAAATACTTTAACATTGCTTTTTTCGTAGGTCTTTCAGTCCTCAACTTGCCATAACTCCTGCAAAACAACCTACTCAAACCACAATCTATGTAGTTTTAGTATGTCTTACTCATGTCAATTGCTTTGCATGACTGTTATTATTGAGTGCTGGTTTATTGGCAATTCTGATTTTGGACTTCTTTGCGTCCCCACTCCGCTTCAACGTCCAATCCGCCACACTATGACCACTCCAGCTAACAAATAAATAAGTCCAGGATGCATTTTATAATAAAAAAACACATCCCGGACATTTATTAACATTTTATTCACTTACAAGCTCTGTATTCTGCGTTTCAATGCTCTTGCCAGCACCGTTAATCGTCAGATATAAAAGCCCTATTCCAATAAATATAAGCAGCAGAACCACAATCATATATACAACACCTATTCCTAGCGACTCTGAACCCATCTGGCTTAAATCCCATCCAAACCAGCCTGTTGGCACATTATAATTAAGAAAGTTGTATGGTGCCGTCATTGTGTCATACCACCTAACCCCAAGTACTGCAAGTATGTATACAAAACCCACATAGCAAAGCGGTGGTATAACCGCGTATATTGCATATATCTTTCTTGCTTTAAATCCTTTATCAAATATAAGAAAATCTGCTATTGCAAATACTGGTCCAATCAAATGTACGCCAAGGCTTCCTGCGTGATTATGAAGATAAGCACCAATAAGACCATCATCTGACGTAGGTCCAAGAATAATCATATACACCAGACATGTCAGTGTAATTGAGAGCGTCATAAGAAACTTGAGCATATATAATCTATTATTCTTATAATCTTTTCCCGTAACAAGCAATATCATGTCCAACACAATAAATACCACCAGCACAATATCAAGTGCCACATTAGAAAGTGTTGTAAAAAATGTGAATGACATAATGCTGTCAATTGTAAACATGAGTCCATACACCGAAGCAATCAGTGATACTGCCTTAAAAATAATACTTGTAATCAATCTTTTCCTGTCTAATATCTTGTTATCCAATTTGAGCCTCCAATTATTTGATTCTCGAATTATAATATATATTAGTTTGATTATCAAGTTATTTATACAAAATATCTATGTATTCAATCAGCCTGTTATACGAATCTTCGTCTGTCTTATATTCTGCTCCATTCCATTCTACCCTGCCTGCAAGCACAATATTATTGGCTATTCCATCTTTATAATAAGTTATTCTATAACTCCAGCCATTAGTACGTGGAAACTTTTTTGCGGTAAGATTCATGTTTTTAACCAGTTCAATAATCTGTGTCCTCTGTTCCTCATCTGGTGTTATCTCTTTACCATTACCTCCGCACATTATTGTCATCTTATCATATCCACTAAGGTCAATATTGACCACCTGTTTTGAAGTACTGATTATTACATATGCACCAATTCCCGCAAATGCTAATAATAAAACAATTCCTGCTATTATTTTAATATTTTTTCTTTTCATACGCCCCTCCTTTTGGACTTTTTCCATGTCACTCTCCGCTTTCCCTTTCTATTTATATATACGAAACACTTTCCAGAATAGTTTGCACATTTACATACATATTTTATATATCAATACTTAATTCCACTCACAAAAAGAAAAAACTCCCGCAGGGACAAGCCCTGCGGGAGCAATCATACACTTTATTCAAGCTGTATATTAAATTACTTGTAAAGTTCAACTAACTTCTGAAGGTGCTCATATCTTTCCTTAGCAACTTCCTCAGACTTAGCGAAGAGTCTCTCAGCTCTTTCTGGGAATGGCTTAACAAGTCTTGTATAACGAGCCTCGTTATTAAGGAATTCCTGATATGATCCATCACCTTCCTTAGATGTAAGTGTGAATGGATTCTTTCCTTCAGCCTTAAGTGCTGGGTTGAATGAGAAGAGGTTCCAGTAACCAGCCTTAACAGCCTTCTTCATCTCATCCTGGCAGTGGTTCATACCACCCTTAG